>Ga0307513_10000070_pt1 | contig 139895 bp, 127 predicted proteins | sample 15_EM_MG_FD_202174 | JGI IMG/M metagenome (GOLD analysis project Ga0307513, IMG submission 202174) | Populus trichocarpa ectomycorrhiza microbial communities from riparian zone in the Pacific Northwest, United States - 15_EM | ecosystem: Host-associated > Plants > Roots > Unclassified...
CCTTCGGTAAAGAGACCAAAGGCAAGGTTCGCCTGCAGATCACCGATCCTGAAGGCAAGGTCTGGGAAGACCTCGTGCCCAAGGAAAAGAACATCCTGGTGCACGAAGGCCAGGTGGTCAACAAGGGCGAATCGATTGTGGACGGCCCGGCCGACCCGCAAGACATCCTGCGCCTGCTGGGCATGGAAGAGCTGGCCCGCTACATCGTCGACGAAGTGCAGGACGTTTACCGCCTGCAGGGCGTGAAGATCAACGACAAGCACATCGAAGTGATTGTTCGCCAGATGCTGCGCCGTGTTGTCGTCGAAAACGTGGGTGACTCCAGCTACATCGCCGGCGAGCAGGTCGAGCGCTCGGTCATCCTGGATGCCAACGACGCCTTGCGCGCCGACGGCAAGATCCCGGCAACGTTCAGCAACTTGCTGCTCGGTATCACCAAGGCCTCGCTGTCGACCGATTCGTTCATCTCCGCGGCTTCCTTCCAGGAAACCACCCGCGTGCTCACCGAGGCTGCCATCATGGGCAAGCGCGACGAGCTGCGCGGTCTGAAAGAGAACGTGATCGTCGGCCGCCTGATCCCTGCCGGTACCGGTATGGCTTACCACGAAGCGCGCAAAGCCAAGGACCAGATGGACGACGCAGAGCGCCGCGCCATTGCCGAAGCTGAAGCCGCCGAACTGGAAGCGATGCCTGCGGCTGCAGAAGCCGGCGGCGACAGCGCAGCTTCCGAGTAAGCGCATCTCGCTATCCGGCGCCTTTCGGGGCGCCAGGCCCCACACCCGCAAAGGTGTGGGGCCTTTTTTTTGACCCATCCGCGTCTGCCGGGCTCTATGGTCAAGCCTGAAAATTTAGAAGAAAAATGGTTCTGGACCTTGTCCGGCATTGGGAGGGCGCTATAAAAATAGTAGCAACGAGAGGCCTTGAGGAAACCAGCAAGAGGCCTGCTTGCTGCGGCGCCCAAAAAGCAGTTAACCTCGCGGCAGTTGCGCCCAGGCCAGGGCCCGCCCGGCTGTCATCCCGTATCAAGGAATACTCATGTCTCTCAGCACACTGGTTTTTATCGTTGTATTTGCCTTGCTGGTCTTCTGGGCCGTGGGTGCCTACAACCGGCTCATCCGCCTGAAAAACACCATCGCCAATGCCTTCGGCCAGATCGATGTGCAGCTCAAGCGCCGTTACGACCTGATCCCCAATCTGGTGGAGGCGGCCAAAAAGTACTTGCAGCATGAACAAAGCACGCTCGAAGCGGTCACGCTGGCGCGCAACCAGGCGCGCAGCGCCAGTGATGCGGTGCGCAGCCGGCCCGCCAATGCGGCTGCCGTGACTGCACTGGCCGTGGCCGAGCAGGCACTCGACGGGAGCCTGGGCCGGCTCTTTGCCGTGGCGGAGGCTTACCCCGAACTCAAGGCCGACCAGACTATTCGAGAGCTCAGCGAGGAGCTGACCAGCACCGAGAACAAGGTTGGCTTTGCCCGCCAGGCCTACAACGACGCCGTGCTGGACTACAACAATGCACAGGGACAGTTTCCGGCGCTGCTGATTTCCCGCCTCTTCGGTTTTGCGCCGTCGGCCATGCTGCAGGCAACTGAAAGCGCCGTTGAGCGCCAGGCTGTCCGCATACAGATGTGATGGCCCCCACGCTTTTCACTTCGTGTAATGCGCTGCCCCTCAAGGGGGCCGCTGCGCCTGCGGCCCGGCAAAGCCGGTTCCGCGGCTCCTGCTGGGTTGGCTCCCCCGTAGGCCTCCCTGAGTGCCCAGAGGTATCGAAGCGTGAGGCGGCTCGGAGAAGCGCGAATGCGTTTTTTTGAGCGCCAGGAAAGCGCCCGCGCACAGACCACGCAATTGCTGGTGCTGTTTGGCCTGACTGTGTTTGCGCTGGTCGTGGCCGTCAATGCCGCACTCGCCTTGACCTGGCGCATCGTCACACCGGGCTTCACCGGCTACCCGGCCTATTTTTTTGCGGTGAACACGGGTATGACCCTGCTGTTCGTACTTGGCGGTTGGTGGCTGGAGACTTCAGCGTTGAGCGGAGGCGGCGAGAAGCTGGCACGCCGGGCCGGGGCCAGAGAAGCCTGGCCCGCCAGCCGTGAAACCGAGCGCAAACTGTGCAACATCGTGAGCGAGCTGGCCATTGCCGCCAGCATGGCGCCTCCGCAGGCGATGGTGCTGGACCGCGAAGAGGGCATCAACGCCTTTGCCGCCGGATGGGACGAGGACGATGCGGTGGTGGCTGTGACGCGCGGTGCGCTGGAGCACCTGACACGTGATGAGTTGCAGGGTCTTGTGGCGCATGAATTCAGCCACCTGCGTGAAGGTGATACCCGCTTGAACATGCACCTGGCCGGCATGGTGTTCGGGCTTGAAATGATCTTCAACCTGGGGCGCAGCATGTGCGAGGCCAATGAGAATGGGCAGCGCTCTTTTCTCGCCCTGCCTGGGTTCGCGATCATCGCCACAGGCTCACTGGGCTGGCTCGCGGGTCGCGCCCTGAAGGCTGCCGTGTCGCGGCAACGCGAATTCCTCGCGGATGCACGCGCCATTCAGTTCACACGCAGTCGGGATGGCCTGGGCGGCGTGCTGCGCAAGGTGGCGGGCCAGCAAGAACAGGGCGGTCCAGCGCCGCGCAGCCTGCATCCGGCGGTGCAGCACATGCTGCTGGTGAGCATGAGTGCCGATAGCCGCTGGTTCGCCAGCCACCCGCCTTTGCCCGAGCGCATTCGCCGCATCTACGGCCGGCCGATGACCGCGCTGTCTCCCGGCCGTGACGATGACGTGGCGACGCGGCCTGACGCCATTTTCTGAATTCGCTTCACACCTGCGATGACTTGTGAATAAGTACATCACCAATGCTTCGAACACCACGGCGCCGGCATCTGCCGAAGTACTGGATACTCCCTATAGGGTGCCAGGGGCGCCGCGTTAAATTGTCAGTTGAAGAGACTGCTGCCTTAAAAACGACAGGAGAACCCATGAGAACTTCACGCCTTGCCCTACTCAGGGCATCCAGGGGATTCAAACAACTTGCGCTGCCCTTGCTGTGCCTTGCGCTCAGCCCCCTGGCGCAGGCACAAAGCGCCGGCACCAAAGAAGCGCTGTACGTCAAAAGCCTGGCGGCCACCTGCGCCAACTGCCACGGCACCAATGGCAAGGCGGTGGATGGATCCTCCGTCCCGTCGCTCGCCGGTCTCGACAAAGGCTACATCGTGGCGAGGATGAAGGCCTTCAAGGACTACAAGCCCGGCGATCAGCCGGCCGTCACGGTGATGCATCAGATCAGCAAAGGCTTCAACGATGCGCAGATCGAGTCGCTGGCCGGCTACTTTGCCGCCCAGAAGAAGTAAGGAAGAAAGAACATCATGAACAACCTTCCTCATTCCATTTCCCATTCTCTTTACGGCTTCAAGCGCCGCTCTTTCCTGCAGTCAACGGCCGCCCTCGGCCTGCTGGGCCTCGCCGGCTGCGCCACGACCTCGATTCCGTCCAAGGCCAAGGTCGTCGTGATCGGCGGCGGCTACGGCGGCGCCACAGCCGCCAAATACGTGCGCCTGCTTTCGGACAACAAGATTGACGTAGTGCTGATCGAACCGCAGGACGCTTTTATCTCTTGCCCCATCTCCAACCTTGTGCTCAGCGGCGGCAAGCAGCTCAGCGACCTCACCACCTCGTACACGGGCCTGTCGCGCAACCACGGTATCACCGTGGTGAAGGACTACGCCAGTGCCATCGACACCGCGAAGAAAACCGTCACGCTGGCCGGTGGCGCCACCATCGCTTATGACAAGCTGGTGGTCTCGCCTGGCGTGGAGCTGATGTTCGGCAGCATCGAAGGCCTGAAAGACGCCAACGCCTCCGGCCAGATTCTGCAAGCCTGGAAGGCCGGCGCGGAAACCGTGGCGCTGCGCCGCCAGCTTGAAGCCATGCCCGACGGCGGCGTGTATGCCATCACCATTCCCGAGGCGCCTTACCGCTGCCCGCCCGGCCCCTACGAACGCGCCAGCGTCATCGCCGGCTACTTCAAGGCCGCCAAGCCGCGCAGCAAGGTGCTCATCCTGGATGCCAACCCGGACGTCACATCCAAGGGGCCGCTCTTCAAGAAAGTGTGGGCCGAGCAGTACAAAGGGATCATCGAATATCGCGGCCAGCACAAGGCCACCGCGGTTGACGCCAAGGCCGGCATCATCAAGTTCGATGTGCAGGACGACGTCAAGGCGAATGTGCTGAATGTGCTGCCTTCCATGCGCGCCGGTACCATCGCCGTGCAAGCGGGCCTGAACAACCAGGCCAACAACCGCTGGTGCGGTGTCAACTACCTCACGTTTGAATCCACCGCCGCGAAAGACGTGCATGTGCTGGGCGACTCCATCCAGGTCGCGCCGGCCATGCCCAAGAGCGGCCACATGGCCAACAACCATGGCAAGGTGGCGGCGGCCGCGATCGTGGCGCAACTCTTCGGCTGGGACGTCAACCCGGCTCCTATGCTGACCAACACCTGCTACAGCTTTGTCGACAACAAGAACGTGATCCACGTCGCCAGCGTGCATGAGTACGTGGTGGCCGAGAAAACGTTCAAGGCCGTGGCCGGCTCCGGCGGCGTCAGTACAGGGCCCACCGAGCTTGAAGGCGTTTATGCCTTGAACTGGGCCAGCAATATCTGGGCAGACACTTTGGCCTGAGCGCCCTGACAGGCGCGCAGGCCCGTAGCGGCGGGGCTGGTCTAATACAGTGATTCGCCGTTCGCCCCTGAACGGTTTGACGGCGGGCTTCCCAAAAGGCCGGCCCTGTGGAACCGATGCAAGACAACCCGACCCAAGTCCCCCTGTGGCGCCAGCTGCAAGGGGCTGCCTCCCTGCTGATGGCCGTTCGCGACGGCCAGTCCATGACCGCCGCTCTGGAAGACGTCGACGCCGCATTGCGGCCCGGTGTCCAGTCACTAGGCTTTCACACCTTGCGCTGGCTGGGCCGTGCCGAGGCGTTGCGCCAGCAACTGGCCCGCCGCCCACCGCCGCCCGAGGCCGATGCTTTGCTTTGTGTGGCCTTGGCCTTGATCTGGTCCGAGGAAGGGGCACCCTACACCTCTCACACCCTGGTCGACCAGGCCGTTGAAGCCGCCAAACGCGGCGACGCCACGCAGCACCAGGCCAGCTTTATCAACGGCTGCCTGCGCCGCTTCCTGCGAGAACGCGACGAGTTGGTTGCGCGTACCGAAAAAAGTCCCCAGGCCGTGTGGAACCACCCCCAGTGGTGGATAGACCGGGTGCGCAAGGACCACCCGGACAGCTGGCAGGCTATCTTGCAGGCCAACAACAACCGGGCTCCGTTGATCTTGCGGATTAATGAACGAAAAACGACTCAAGCCCAGTATCTGCATGCACTTTCTGCTATCAATATAGAAGCAGATTCCGTGGGGCGCCAAGGCGTGATCCTGGCCCGCGCACAGGCCGTCAGCTTGTTGCCCGGCTTCGCGGAAGGGCATTTTTCGGTGCAGGACGCTGCCGCTCAGCTGGCGGCGCCTTTGCTTCTGGAGGGCCTGGATGCGGGCGGCGAGACGGACACGCGTCTGAACATTCTCGACGCCTGCGCCGCGCCGGGCGGAAAAACCGCCCACCTGCTCGAACTGGCCGACTGCGATGTGACGGCGCTCGACATCGACGCCCGCCGCTGCGAACGCGTCAAACAGAACCTGCAGCGCCTGGGCCTGCAGGCCGACATCCAGGTCGGCGACGCCGGCATGCCCGATGCCTGGTGGGATGGCCGGCTATATGACGCAATCCTGCTGGACGCGCCTTGCACCGCGTCGGGCATCGTCCGGCGCCACCCCGACGTGCGCTGGCTGCGCCGTCCCACGGATATCGCCCAGCTGGCCGGCATCCAGGCGAACTTGCTCAAAACCCTTTGGCCCTTGCTCAAGCCGGGCGGGCGCCTGCTTTATTGCACCTGCTCGGTTTTTCGTGCCGAAGGCGACAACCAGATACAAACGTTTCTTACGCACCACACCGACGCCCTATTAAAGCCCTCGCCGGGGCATTTGCTCCCCCAAAGTGGCGTTGAAGCGACGGTCTTCCCGGACAATTTGATGCGTGAGCACGACGGTTTTTATTACGCACTCCTTGAAAAACGCGGTGGCTGATTCCCGCCAGCGTGCCGTGGCCGTCTTTGCCCGATGGATGTTGGGCGCGTGCCTGTTCGCGGTTCTGGCCTGGGCGGCCAGCCCGGCATCCGCGACCGAAATTACCCAACTGCGTGTGGAGCGCGGCGACGACGGCGTGCATCTGTCGGCCCAGGTCCGGTTTGACCTGCCCCCTGTGGTGGAAGACGCCCTGCTCAAGGGTATTCCCATGTTTTTCGTGGTCGAAGCCGACATTTACCGGGACCGCTGGTATTGGACGGACCCGCGCGTGGCCAGCGCCGCCCGTACCATTCGCCTGGCCTACCAGCCGCTCACCCGCCGCTGGCGCGTCAATATCGCCTCGGGGCTGATTACCAGCTCCGGCGGCTTGCGCGCCACCCTGAACCAGAACTACGAAACCCTGTCCGAGGCCCTGTCGGCCATCCAGCGCGTCGCGCGCTGGAAGATCGCCGACGCCGGTGAGGTGGACCCGGATGCTTCGCACAAACTGGACTTCACCTTCAGACTGGACTTGACCCAGCTGCCGCGCCCATTCCAGATCGGGGTGGCCGGGCAAAGGGAGTGGAATATTTCCGCACAGGTCAAAGAGCGGCTGAAACTGGAGCCCGCCGCACCCCAGGCAACGCCTGCGGCCGCAGGCACCGAGGGCGCCAAGTGAACCTGCAGGTCAGCGGAGGTTCCCTCAAAAGCAGCAAAGCGTTTCGCTGGACGGTCGGTGTCGGCATAGGCGCCATCGTGGCGCTTGGCCTGGTGCTGATGTTCCTGCTCACGCAGGCCACCGGCAACCGTGAGCTGTACGAACGCAACTACGCGCTTCTTCTCATACTCAACATAGCGGTGGCCGGCTTGTTGCTGCTGGTCATCGGCTGGATCGTCGCGCGCCTCCTGCTGCGGCTGCGCCGTGGCCGTTTTGGCAGCCGCTTGCTGGTCAAGCTCGCAGCCATCTTCGCGCTGGTTGGCCTGATGCCGGGACTGATGATTTATGTGGTGTCTTACCAGTTCGTTTCTCGCTCCATTGAAAGCTGGTTTGATGTGGAGGTTGAAGGCGCGCTGGTGGCCGGCCTGAACCTGGGCCGCGCCACGCTGGACACGCTGGCGGCCGATCTGGGCAACAAGACACGGCAGGCCGCCACGCAGATCGCCGAAACCCCCGACGCCATGGCGGGCCTGGCGCTCGAGCGGCTGCGCGACCAGCTCCAGGCCAGTGACGTGGTGCTCTGGAGCCCCTCCGGCCAGGTGATCGCCAGTGCCGGCGAATCCCGTTTCCTGCTCAAACCCGAACGCCCGTCGGTGCAGCAATTGCGCAGCGCTCGCACGCAGCGCGTCGTCACACAGATCGAAGGCCTGGACGAAGTGGTATCCGCCGGCAATGGCGAACTGACGGCGGGCGGCGCCACCGGCCCGGCGGCCAACCTCGGCACTGCGCCGCGGGTCAAGGCCATTGCCGTGGTGAACAACCCCAACGTGAATGTGCTGGGTGATTCCCGGTTTTTGCAGGTGACCCAGCTATTGCCTGAAGGCCTGGTGGCCAATGCCATCGCCGTGCAGGAAGCCAACCGCGAATACCAGGAACGCGCGTTGGCGCGGGGCGGACTGCGCAAAATGTATATCGGCACACTCACGCTCAGCCTTTTCCTGGCCGTGTTCGGCGCCGTGCTATTGGCCGTACTGCTGGGCAACCAATTGGCCAAGCCTCTGCTGGTGCTGGCCGAAGGCGTGCGGCAGGTGGCGCAAGGCGACTTGACGCCCAAGGCCGCGTTGCAGGGCAAGGATGAGCTGGGCGGACTCACGCGGTCTTTTGCCGACATGACGCAGCAGCTGTCCGATGCGCGCTCTGCCGTGCAGCAAAGCATGAGCCAGGTCGACGCCGCGCGCGCCAACCTGCAGACCATCCTGGACAACCTCACCGCCGGCGTTATCGTGCTGGACGTGCGCGGCCGCATTCAGTCCAGCAACCCCGGCGCGACACGCATCCTGCGGGCACCGCTGGCGGCCTACCACGGCAAATCGCTCGGCGAGGTGCCGGGGCTGGGCGTATTCGCCAAGGACGTGCTGGCGCAATTTGCCGATTACCTCAGCGACAACGCGCCGCATGCGCTTGAGCACTGGCAGCAATCGTTTGAGCTCAATGCCGCTGTAGCCGGCGCGCCCGATAACGCGATCACCGTGGTCGCCCGCGGCGCCAAGATGCCCGGCACGGAAGAATTTTTGCTGGTGTTCGACGACGTTTCGGAGATGGTCTCGGCGCAGCGCGCGCAGGCCTGGGGCGAGGTGGCGCGCAGGCTTGCCCACGAAATCAAGAATCCGCTCACGCCCATCCAGCTCTCGGCAGAGCGCCTGGAGATGAAGCTCACCGGGAAGGTCGGCGAGGCCGAGCAGACCCTGCTCACCAAGTCCGTCAAGACCATCGTGGACCAGGTCGACGCCATGAAGCGGCTCGTCAACGAATTTCGCGACTACGCCCGCCTGCCCGCCGCGGAACTCAAGCCCGTGGACCTCAATGCCCTGGTCAGCGATGTGATGCAGCTCTACCTGAGCGACCCCTACGGCGACGGCCATGGCGGCCAACGCAGCGACAGCGCCGCCGCTGTTCCCGTCGTCACCGAGCTTGATCCCAAGGCCCCGCCCATCCAGGGTGATGCGCAGCAGTTGCGCCAGGTCATCCACAACCTGCTGCAAAATGCGCAGGATGCCCAGGAGGGCAAAGAGGGTGCGCGCGTTACCCTCAAAACCGAATACTCCGACACCTCCAAACGCGTGCGCTTGATCGTGCGCGACAACGGCACGGGTTTCCCCGAGCATATTCTCAAACGCGCGTTTGAGCCCTATGTCACCACCAAGGTCAAAGGCACCGGGCTGGGGCTGGCAGTGGTCAAAAAAATCGCCGACGAGCACGGCGCGCGCGTCGATATTTCGAACCGCGTTGCGGACGGCGCCGTGCAAGGGGCGCAAGTGTCGTTATCATTTGCAGTTGTGGCATAACAACACATTCAGTAACACTTCGATCTCGAACTAAATCCCGGCATCGCAACAACAGGCAGGCAGCAATTCAATCATGGCAAATATTCTGGTGGTCGACGACGAGCTGGGCATACGCGACCTTCTCTCAGAAATTCTCAATGACGAAGGGCATCAGGTCGAGCTTGCCGAAAATGCGGCGCAGGCTCGAGCCGCCCGTGGGCGTTCCAGGCCCGACCTGGTGCTGCTGGACATCTGGATGCCCGACACCGACGGCGTGACATTGCTCAAGGAATGGTCTTCCAGCGGCCTGCTGACCATGCCGGTCATCATGATGAGCGGCCATGCCACCATCGACACCGCCGTAGAAGCCACCAAGATTGGCGCCATGGCTTTTCTTGAAAAGCCCATTACCCTGCAAAAACTCCTGAAGGCAGTAGAGCAGGGTCTGACCAAGACAGCGGCACGTAAGCCGCCCACGCTGAACAGCAGCCCCGCAGCGCATGCCGCCGAGCTCACGGTAGAGGCCTCGATGACCGGCGGCACCTTGCCCCCGCCCATTGACCTGGGCCCCCAGGCCACGCAGAGCTTTCTGCTGGAAAAACCGCTGCGCGACGCGCGCGACGAATTTGAAAAGGCCTACTTTGAATTCCACCTGGCCAAAGAAGGCGGCTCCATGACCCGCGTGGCTGAAAAAACAGGCCTGGAGCGCACCCATCTCTATCGCAAACTCAAGCAATTGGGCGTGGATCTGACCCGCGGAAAACGCGGCGTCTGATTCGCCAGCCGCTCGGGGGCCAGGCACCTCTTTCGGGTGATATATAATCTGAGGCTCAGGCCCGGTAGCTCAGTCGGTAGAGCAGAGGATTGAAAATCCTTGTGTCGGTGGTTCGATTCCGCCCCAGGCCACCAGATGCGCAAGCCCTTGATTCTTAACGGACTCAAGGGCTTTTTAGTTTCCAGGGCAGTCGCTGCCCGCTTGGATGGATACACCAGGTGGGCACACTGTGGCAACTTTTCGCGATGGGAGATGACTTTGGCTGGAAGCGGTCCGGCTAGTTGTCTTTTCGGGCAGGAACGGGCTGCATCAGCATCTCTTGCTTCCAGGCCGCAATAGCCTGTTCGGTGCTGCGGCCTTCTTCGATAAGCCAGGCCCGAAACTCGGCGAGCACCGGGTTGTGGGCTGAGGCCGGCGAAGTGTTGGCGAAGTAGTGCCGGTGCATCGCGCCCAGGAATCCAAACGGCGCGCACAGGCTTCCGGCCACGATGTCGTCGGCCACAAGAAAGAGTGGCACCAGCACCACTCCAAGCCCCTCCGACGCAGCCTGCAAAGCGAAGAACATCTGCTCGAAATGGAGCGTGCTGGCTCCCGTCGTCTCTGGCGCGCCTGCCGCCCGAAACCAGGTCGACCACGGATAGGGTTCTGTCGTGTAGCGAATGAGGGTGTGCCGCGCCAGGTCTGCAGGCGTGCGCAAGCCCCCCGATTCGGCAAGATCGGCATGGCAGACCGGCACGATGGACTCCGTCATGAAGGGAACCGAGTCGCAACCGGTCATGGGCTCCAGTGCTCCCCGGATGGCCAGGTCGTAGTTGTTCTCCTGGAAGTGCACGGGTGCGATTGACGTCGTCAGCCGTATCTCAACCCCCGGCCGCCTGCGTTGATACACCGACATCCGGGGAATCAGCCACCGCATCGTGAACGTCGGCGGGGCACTCACGCTGAGCGCGGCCGGAGCAGCTTTTTCGGCCACCTGTGCAGTCACTACCGAAATGCGGTCGAGCAACGAAGTGATCTCGCGCGCATAGGCCCGGCCGTTTTCAGTCAGCCCGACCTGAGAGGCCCCGCGCTGAAACAGGGTCGTACCCAGCCAATCTTCCAGCAGTGATACCTGCCGGCTGACCGCCCCATGCGTGACATGTAACTCCTCCGCAGCCTTGGTGAAGCTGACATGGCGGGCGGCGGCCTCGAAGGCCTTCAAAGCGTTCAATGGCGGGAGTTTTCTCATCATGATCCCCGAAATGTCATGGCGTGCGGATTGGGCTAAGCATCAGATTTTCTCACACTGACTCAGTTTTGATCGATTGCTCGCTGCAGGGGGAAAACGCAGAATTCTCCTAAGCCTAACGGAGGCAAACGAAGCGAGCCGCAGCCTGCTAACCGCCCAGATACGTGAGATTTTCTTGTACCTGAGGTCGCCTGGCAATGCGGTTCGCCCCTTACTGGTCCGAATATGGAGGTTGAACCATGAAAGCAGCACCTTTCGAGTACGTCCGGGCAGAATCCTTTGACCACGCGCTTGAGTGTCTGGGCCAGCACGGCATGGATGCCAAAGCGATCGCTGGTGGCCAGAGCCTGGTGCCCATGATGGCGATGCGCCTGGCCCGGCCTACGGTGCTTTTGGACATTTATCGACTGCCTGAGTTGCGGCAAGTGAGCATCGAGCCGGACCGGGTTCGAATGGGCGCCACTACCCGGCAACGGACGATAGAGTACGAGACCGACCTGCAGGAGGCGCTGCCCCTGGTGCGAGATGCGGTGCGCTGGGTAGGGCACATCCAGACGCGCAACCGTGGAACTGTCGGTGGCAGCCTGGTCCATGCCGATCCTTCGGCCGAGCTGCCGCTGGCCGCGACGGTCTTGAACGCCACACTGCGATTGCAGAGCCAAGCCAATGGCGAACGGCGAATCTCGGCGCAGGAGTTCTTTCTCGGCCCGATGTTCACGGCGACTGCAGAGACCGAGTGCCTGGCCGAAATCGAATGGCCCGTCTGGCAAGGCGACGTCACCACGGCCTTCGAGGAGACCGCCATGCGCCACGGGGACTTCGCCATGGCCTCGGCCGCATGCCAGCTCCAACTAGACGAGGACGGCATCTGCCGCCGCGCCGCCTTCGGGGTGGGCGGAGTGGATGGCACCCCGAGAGCCTTTCCCGAATTGGCACGGCAGCTGGTCGGCCAACGCATCGATGAGGGTGTGGCCCGTGAGATGGCTCAGGTTGCGCTACAGCAGACCGAACCGGGGTCGGACCTCCATGCCGACGCCGATTACCGGCGGCATCTGGGCGCCGTGATGCTCACGCGCGCCCTGTTGAAAGCCGCCCAGTCGCATCACACCTGCGCCGCACTTCAATGCTAAGCAGGGAAGACAAAGCGCCATGTCCTCATCCCAAGTGAACGTCGAGATCAAGGTCAACGGAGTCATCCAGCCGCGTGCTGTCGAGCCGCGCACCACGCTGGTGGACTTCCTGCGCGACCATTTGGGCCTCCACGGCACGCACGTCGGATGCGAACACGGAATCTGCGGCGCCTGCTCTGTCCTGCTGGACGGTGAACCTGTCCGCTCCTGCTGCATGTTTGCGGTCCAGGCTGACGGCATGTCCGTGACCACGGTCGAAGGCCTTTCCCCGCAGCGTGGATGCCTGTCGAAGATGCAGGACGCCTTCTGCGAAACCCATGCACTGCAGTGCGGCTACTGCACGCCGGGCATGTTGATCGCCTGCCATGCGCTGGTGGAGCGGACACCGCAGCCGGATGAGGCCCAGATTCGGGACGCGATCGGGGGGAACCTCTGTCGATGCACGGGCTACCAGCAGATCGTTGACGCGGTCAAGCTCGCCACGTCGCCGGGCTACGAGGTCAAGAATACGCAGGGCAAGGGGCCCGAGGTTGCTCATGGCTGATCCGAAGCACCCTGCCTATACGGCCTTCAAGTACATCGGCCGGCATCGCCGGGCGGTTGAGCACCGCCGTTTTGTGACAGGCCAGGGGCACTTCGCGGCCGATGTCGCCCTGCCGGGCCTTCTTCATGTGGCCGTCGTGGCCAGCCCCTACGCAAGCGCCCGTATCCTTTCTATCGACAGCTCCGCCGCTCTGGCCATGCCGGGCGTGCATGCGGTGCTGACGGGCGAGGAACTCAATAGCGCCATCAATCCGATGCTGCCGGGAGTCGATGCGCCCAAAGTTGCGCGCTATCCCCTTGCGCAAGGGGTGGTGCGTTACGCCGGTGAATGGGTGGTGGCAGTCGTCGCGGAGTCTCGCGCCCTGGCCGAGGATGCCTCTGAACTGGTGAACGTCGAGTACGAACAGACGCCGCACGCCGTCGATCCGGAGGCGGCGATGGCGCCCGATGCACCACAGGTGCACCCGGCCCACGGCGGCAACATCATCTGGCACCGCAAGTTCACCTGGGGTAGCGTCGACGAGCATTTCGCCGCGGCTGAGCATCAATTGAGCTACAGGGTGCGATGGGCGCGCAGTTCCACGGTGCCGATCGAAACCTTCGTTGCGACCTGCAGCTGGAACGACGCGACGCAGATCCTGGATGTCTGGGCGTCGATCCAGATGCCCAAGTATCCCGACCTGCTGGCCAAGTGCCTCCACCTTCCGGGCAACGGGGTGCGTGTTCATTACGACGTAGACGTGGGCGGGAGTTACGGTGTCAAGCGAGGCCTCAAGCACACGATCCTCGTGGGCTTCCTTGCCCGCAAGCTGGGCCGTCCGGTGCGCTTCCTGGAAGACCGGCTGGAAAACATGCGCGGCGGCGACATGCAGGGGCCGGATCGCATTTTCGACGTCACGTTCGCGTTTGATGGTGATGGCACGGTCAGGTCGATGCGCATGCGCGCAGTCGACGACATTGGCGCGTACGCGGGACGATCGCCCCTGCAGCTTGGAAAGCCCGTGGGCGCCATCGTGGGCCCCTACCGGATCGCCAGCGTGGAGTACGACGCTTACTCCGTGATGACGAACAAGACACCGCAGGAGGCCGTGCGCGGTTTCGGGCAGGCGCCGACCAACTATGCGATCGAAACCGGGATCGACAGGATCGCGCGGTATCTCGGCATGGACCGGATCGAACTGCGCCGCAAAAACCTGATCGACAAGGATTCATTTCCCTATCTGATCCCGAGCGGCACCTACTACGACTCGGGTGACTACGAAGCAGTGATGGACAAGGCGCTTGCGGCGGCGCCTTACGATGATCTGGTCAAACAACGGGACGCGCTGCGCGCCCAGGGCCTGCTGGCCGGAATCGGGGTGTCCACCTGTCTGGAGCCTTCGGGTGGGAACTCGGCCTTTGAGCCGCTCTTCAACCCGAAGAACGAGACAACCACCTGGATGGACTCTTGCCTCATTCGCATCGATCTCAACGGTGCCGTGACAGCGCTGATGGGCACATCCACATCGGGGCAAGCCCACGAGACGCTGGTGTCAACGGTTGTTGGAGAAGTGCTTGAGCGCGAACCCGACAGCATCCGTGTGTTGCACGCGGATTCGCTCAACTCGCTTCCCTCAAACAGTCCGGTCGGCAGCCGCATGGCCATCATGCTGGGTGGCGCGGCTGCGGGCGCCGCAAAGATCCTGAAGGACAAGTTGCTCACTATCGCGGCCCACAACCTCGAAGTTGCCAAGGACGCCCTGACCTACGAAGACGGCAACGTTTACCTGCAGGCCGATCCGGCGCGGCGCATGAGCTGGGACGCCCTGGTCGAGATCGCCCATCGCAAGTATCACTGCATGCCCACGGGCATGGAGCCTGGACTGCAGGAGAAGTTCTGCTGGGAGGTGCCCACGGGCGGCAAGATGCCGACGGAGGACGGCCGCGTTCAGATGTATCCGTGCCACTCCTTCGAATCGCACGTCGTGCTCGCCAGCATCGATCCGCAAACGGGTAAGACGCACCTGCATCGCTACGTCGTCGGTCACGATTGCGGTGTGATGATCAGTCCCGACGTCGTTCATGGCATGACGTACGGCGGCGTGGCCCACGGCCTGGGGGCGGCGCTGCTGGAGAAATTCGCCTACTCCGAAGAGGGGCAGCTGCTGTCGGGCACCTTCATGGACTATCTCGTGCCCAGCGCCCAGGAGGTGCCGGCTATCACCATCGTTGACCACTGCACCCCTTCGCCATTGACCGAGTTTGGCCAGAAGGGCTCCGGCGAGGCCGGCTACCTGGGCGGCCCCGCCGCGATCGCCAGCGCGATCAACGATGCACTGGCTCCCGCCGGCGCAAACATCAATGAACTTCCCATGACGCCACAAGCCGTATGGCGGGCATTGCGCGCCGCCGGCCTCAAGGAGCCGGGATGAGCAACACCGAGATCCATAAGCGCAGCGTCCAGGCGCACCACGGGGAAGTGGCCGTCCGGCTGCAGGGCGACCCGAGAGACCCGGTAGTCGTCATGACCCACTCCATTCTCTCGTCGGCCGGGATGTGGGACGAGCAGGCCGCGCTCCTGGCCGTGCAAGGATGGTGTGTTGTACGTATCGACACCACGGGGCATGGTGACTCACCTGCGCCGGCCGCGGGGGCCGTCACGATGGACGGGCTGGCAGCGGACACGGTCGCAGTGCTGGATGTGCTTGGCATCCCCCGGGCGCACTACATCGGACTTTCACTGGGCGGGATGAGCGGTTTTGGCCTGGGTATTCACCATGGCAATCGATTCCTGAGTCTGGTGCTGTGCGATGCACGCGCGGATGCTCCCCCGGCGGTGGCCGTGCCATGGGACGAGCGCATTGCGACTGCACAACAGCATGAAACCTGTGAGCCGCTTGCCATGCCGGCGATTGAACGGTGGTTCGGAAAGCCCTTCGCGGCGGCAAATCCCGGGTTGACGCAGCGCTTCCAGAAAATCGCCGCAGCGACTTCCGTCAAGGGGTTTGTCGGTTGCGCCCGGGCTATTCAAGGCTTGAACTATCTGGAGGGTGTTGGAGACATTGCGTTGCCCGTCACCCTGCTTGTCGGTTCGAACGATGGCGTGCTGCCGCAAGCCATGTGCGATCTTCAGCAGCGGATCGCCGGTTCAGTGCTCGAGACGATTCCCGGTGCAGGCCACCTTCCCAACATCGACCAGCCCACGGCGTTCAACGCGGCGCTCCTCCGGCATTTCGAGCGCGTACGCAACCCATCTCATTTCCACTCACTACGGAGACCTTCGTGCATCCACACCTGATCATCGAACAGCAGGGCCGCCTTCTGTCTGTCACTTTCAACCGTACCGAAGACAACGGCGTGTCGGACAGCATGGCCTCGGCGCTGTCGCAGCTGCTGGCGAAGGCGCATGAGACGGCCGACGCCGTGTTGCTGCGCAGCGCCGGCACGGACTTCTGCACAGGCCGCATCCGTGACGCAGGCCCGTCGCCCGCAGCCTCCGAGGCCTACACCCGGCGCGACGAATACGACGGGATCTTCGGCAGCTATCAGGCCATGCGCGGGGCAAAGGTGCCTGTCATCGGCGTCATCAAAGGGCGCTGCATGGGTTTCGGCACGGCGATTGCATCCCTGTGCGACGTCAGCTTCGCCGGCGACACGGCGTCATTCAACATTCCGGAAATCGGCCACAACGTCATGCCGACGATGGTGATGTCGGCTGTCTACGACCGCATGAATCGCAACGCGATTCTGTGGATGGCGTACTCTGCCGACTTTATCGATGCGCAGCGCGCGTTGGCCTACGGGCTGGTGAGTCAGGTGGTACCGGACGCCAAACTGGATGCCGAAGTGGCGCGCTTTGTGGGGCAACTGCTGTCGCGGCCCCGTCCCGCGATTCTCGGCCTGAAGGAGTATCTGCGCGTTGCTCCCCGCATGGATGAGCAGGGTGCGATCGACTATGCGCGCAGCCTGCACTCCATGGTGAACACGGCCGCTGCGATGAAGAAATCACATTGAGGAAATTATGGAAATCACCGGAATCCAAACCATCGCAGCTACGCGCCAGAAGGTCTGGGACGCGTTGAACGATCCTGACGTTCTGAAGAAGAGCTTGCCCGGATGTGAATCGGTCGAGCGTACTTCTGCCAACGAGTTCAAGGTGATCATGGCCGCGGCCATCGGGCCTCTGCGTGCCCGCTTTAACGGGGTGCTCAAAATGTCCGATATCCAGGCGCCGGAATCCTGCACGATGGTCTTCGAGGGGCAGGGCGGTGCGGTCGGATTTGGGAAAGGCAACTCCTCGGTCAAGCTGACTGAATCGCATGGGCAGACGGAACTCGCCTATACCGCGGATGCGCAGGTAGGCGGAAAACTTGCCCAGGTCGGCTCGCGCCTCATAGACAGCGTTGCACGAAAGATGGCGGACGACTTCTTCAAGGCCTTCAAGATGCAGTTGGCGGGAGCGAGCACGGCGTTGAAAGACGCGGCAACCGCTGCCGTGGCCACAGCGGCCGCAAAGGATCCAGCGCCTCAAGCCGGCAGCCCTGCAATCGACAGGGGGCCCCTGGATGCCACAGCGGGCGGGCGCAACGCCCCAATAGCGCCGGTTTCGGTTGTATTTCCCGCCGGCGCTACGTCCGCAGTAGTCCCCGGGTGGTGGCTGGGCATTGCGGTAGCCATCGGCTCGATCGCCACCCTGGCCGGCGTGCTGCTCGCACGCTAAACGGCTACCTCGCTAATTCCGAACCAAGAACTTAATACAGGGAGACAGATATGAAAGATGAGGGAATCAAACGACGCGCTATCGTCTTGGCCGCCGCTGGTATGGGGGTGGCTGGAGCGGCGCAGGCCCAGACGGCTAAAGGGTCACGGGTCGTAAAAATCATCGTCGGGTTCCCGGCCGGCCAGGCCACCGACATCGTTGCGCGGCAGCTTGCAGAAAAGTTGCCTGCGGTCACGGGAAACAGCTATATCGTTGATAACAAGCCAGGTCAGGGCGGAAGCCTGGCCATGGGCGCGCTTGCCAAGTCTGCGCCGGACGGAAGCGTCATGATGCTCACGCACATGTCCGCCGTCGCGACCAATCCGCACATGTACAAGTCGGTGCCCTACGACTCTCTGAAAGACTTCGAGGCCGTCGGACTGCTGGGCGATCTGCCTTTCGTGCTCGTGACCCACCCCTCAAACCCGTTCAGCAACGTACAGGAACTTGTGCGTTACGCCAAGGAGAATCCCGGGAAGCTGACAAATGCCTCTTCGGGCAACGGAACGGTGTCACACCTGGCGATGGAAGAGTTCAAGCGCCGCGCCGGCATCGATATTCTGCACGTGCCCTACAAGGGCAGCGGGCCGGGCTTGACGGACGTCGTCGCGGGTCAGGTTTCGCTGGCACTGGAAACCGCGGCTGCAACGCAATCGTTTGTCCAGGCGGGGCGCCTCAAGGCACTCGGTGCCGGCGCTCCAAAGCGGCTCAGTACGATGCCAAATGTGCCGACCATCGCGGAGCAGGGCTTCAATGACTTCAGCGCCGTCACCTGGCTCATGCTCTTGTACCCGGCTGGAACGGACAAACGGCTTGTGGCCGGCACGTTTGCCGCGATGAACAAGGCCATGCAAACGCCTGAGGTGGATGCATACATGCGGCAAGTCGGCGCCGTCCCCCGCTTTAGCACCAGCCCTGCAGAAGCGGCGGATTACATCCGGAGCGAGTATGCGCGTTGGGGTGAAGCAGTCAAGCGAAGCGGGGTTCGTCTGGACTAGCTTCAAAAAAGACTCTCCCCAAATAAGAACACCCCGGTGCGCAGCTGCGCACCGGGGTGTTGTTGTCTGAAGCGGCCGCCAAAGCAGCCGCTCGCCATCAAAGGCAGTCTGGCTTATTGAACAACAGGGTAGTCGCGATCAAATGCAGAGACGGAAACCGGGGCGCCGATTTCAGCCTTCACTTCGGCGCGGCTCTGGGTGCTGACAGGAGCACTGGCTTCGGGCGCTTGGTAGCTCGGGCCAATGTTCACGGAGTAGCCTTCGCGCTGGGCTTGCACGAGTTCGGCGCGGACTTCAGCGCGGCTCTTGGTGCTGACCGACTTCACCTGGTCTTGAGGAAAGGGGTCGCGGCCTTCGGCGAAGCTGCTGGCGGAGCCGAAGAAGGCGAGTGCGGAGACGGCAAGAACGGAGGCGGAGACGAGATTCGATTTCATGATGAATTTTCCTTAAGATGATTTAAAAAAATCCGGTCGGACGGGCTGTGTGCCCGAGGGGCCTTCCTCGCTGAGTCGCTGTTAAGAATGTGGCTCACCGATGTATCCAACCTTGCTCCGCCAAGCCGATAGACAAGTGCGTGTTTGCAGAACATTCCATTGCCGGAATTGGAACAATGAAGCGGCGAAATCCTGGAACTTTTTTTAGCGCAAAAAGTTCGGATTGCCTCGCATGCAGGATGTGAGCAATCGTGATGGCGCATCGCGACATGCCGCGATGTCAGGCTTTCGTCAACATTCGTCTGGGGCGGCGCTGATCGTGCCTGCGCATGCTTTCCATATGGGGATGGAACACCGGACTTCCATGCCGCCGGCATGGCCCGCATTGCTGCCGGCGCCTGCGGGCTGAGGCTTCAGTCTTGCCGCGTGTCCATCTTCTTGATCACCCGGCGCGTGTACTCGGTCATGAATTCGAGGAACACACTGGTTCGCACCGGAATGAATTTGCGGCTGGGCAGTGCCGCGTACAAGGTGTTGGTGCCGGTGATCCAGGGCGAGAGGATGCGTTGCAGCGCGCCGTTGTTGAGGTGGTTGGCCACCAGGTCGATGGACTGGCTCATGATGCCCGCGCCGTCCACACAGGCGCGTATCAGGGTGTCGGTGTGGTTGACCAGCATGCTGGGCTCGATCTGCACTTCGATCACCCGCTTGCCCTCGACAGGGTTGGTGAGGCGCCAGACGCGATGCCGATTGGCGGTTGCCTTCACGCGCAGGCAATGGTGCTGCGGCAAGTCTTCGGGCCGCGCCGGCGTGCCATTGCGGCGCAGGTAGTCGGGTGAGGCGCAGAGAATGCCGTCGGACGAGGCAATGGGCCGCGCAATGATGTTGGCGTCGAAGGTGTCGGCCGCGCCCAGCAAGGTGAGGTCGTAGTCTTCCACCGGCGGCACCAGCGGCGAGTCGACATGGATGTCGAGCACCACCTTGGGGTAGCGCCGGCCGAACTCGGCCACCAGCGGCGCCAGCACATGCACGGCGAACACCGGCGGCGTCATGATGCGTATGGTGCCGGACATCTCTTGCGCATGGGCCTGGGCGGCGGCATGGGCCTCGTCGATGTCGGTCAGGATGTGCCGCACGCGCGCCAGGTAGGTTTCGCCGGCATCCGTCAGCGCCAGCCGGCGTGTGGTGCGCTGCAGCAGCCGCACCCCCAAATGGTCTTCCAGATCGCCGACCAAGCGCGTCACCACGGCCGAAGACATGTCAAATTTACGCGCCGCGGCGGCAAAACTGCCGTCGTCGACCACTTGTTGGAAGACGCGCATTGACTGAAGCCTGTCCATGGTTAACCCTTATATAACATCTTTATTGTTGCTAATTTAACAGCAATGTATTGTTGGGAATGCTATTTTTTGTTTGATTTGGCAGGAATACAGTTCATACATCGATGAGCCGAAGCCACTTACAAGGCGACTCACCGAGGCTGGACAGACGGGGAGATGAGCCCGCCATGCCCGGAACGTCACTTAACTTTTGAGAGGAATTCATCATGAAATCGAACTTTATTGCCGCTGCTGTCGTTGCTGTTGCCGCCCTGTCTTCTGTGGCTGCTTCTGCCCAACCCCTGAACGCTTTCCTGCTGGAGCAGATGCAAGCTCCTTCGAGCCGGACCCGCGCTGAAGTCAAAACCGAAGCGCTGCAGGCCCAAAACGCCAATGCCGCCTCCAGCTTCAACGGCGTGGCTGCCCAGCAAAACCTCGGCGCTCCCCGCGCCGAGAAAACCGGCACGGCACCCCAGGCCGCAGCGGAACTCGTGAAGCCGACCGCCCAGTAAGCGAAGTTGCGGGCAAGCCCCGCACTGCCGCTCCGGCCAACGCCCCGTCGCCCTTTGGGTTACGGGGCGTTGGTGCATCTGGAGGTGGTGTGTGCAAAACGGGTGGTTGCTATGAAAAATATAGCTATCAGCCAATGATGCATCTGGGCTGCAGACCTATTCTGCTTAAAAAAGTCGCGCGACGCGGCGCCGCACGATGCGGCACCCCGTAAGCCGTTTTGCCTCGATGTTTTAGGCATCAAATTGACCGCTAGCCCAGACGTCATGTGGACTGATAGCTATCAAAAAGAGAGCAAGCCGAATCTCGACCACCACCCGCCCACACTTGTCAACCCATCGGAGCCCAGTGGTTGTCCAGGCGCAGGTCCTTCAGCGCGGACGCGTGTAGGGTGCCGCGGCTGTCCTGGGTGAGAGCCGCCAGCCGGCCGGCCGCCCACAGGCAGGGATCTTCATTCTTCTGGGGCGCTAAGGCCGCCAGCGCGCAGGCCTCCTGCAGCGGCAAAAACCCCGCCCACTGACCGTCTGCGCGCCACAGCGCGACGCCGTTGGCGCGCGGGCAACTCACGGCGAAACCGCCGGCCACGTGGGCGATGTCGCCGCCATAGCCGGCAAGCAACTGGCCTGGGCTCGCCGCGTGAGTCTGCAGGCGCTCGCCGTCAAACACGGCCAGCACGGGTGCTGCCGCTTTCGCCGCCGCGTCGTCGTGCTCAGCCTGCAGCGCAATGCCCAGCAAGCGCTGGCCAGTTGCGCTTGCGGGGGCTGCTTGTCCCCAAGCGATGTGGCGCAGGCTCAGGCGTTTGTCAGCCAGCCGCCATTGGCCGCGCAGCTCGCCCGAGCGCGTGTCCAGCCGCACCAGCGAGGCGTCCATGCGGTCCATCTGAATTTTGAGCCGCCCGGTTTCGGGCAAGGCGGGAATGCCGCCGTTGGCCACCACCAGGCTGCCGTCGCTGTCCAGCAGCAACTCATGCGGGTCCATGCCGTGGGTGGGCCATTCGCCTGTTTTCTCCAGCGTGGCCGCATCGCGCAGGCCGATCAGGCCCTGGCCGGTTTCCAGCTTGGTTTCGGTCGTGTAGAGCCGCTTGCCGTCAGGGCTGGCGACCACGTGGCCGTTGAAAGCGCGGTCAGGTTCTATCCAGCCCCAGGCGATGGCCTTGCCACGTTGATTGGCATCGGGCTTCCAGCGCAACAGCCAGTCGCCGGGCCGGCGCGCCACCGCCAGCAGCGTGCCGCCGGCTTCTGCCCAGACACCGTGTGCGCGTGTCGGCACGTCCAGTGCGGCGCTCACCTCAAGCGTTGCGCCACGTTGTGTCAGCACGCCGACCTGATAGCCCTCGATGCCTTCCCAGGCGGCGGCCAGCTGTGGCGTGCGCGCGGCAGCCGTCGCCGGCGCGGCCCATGGGGCGGCCAGCGACGACGCGTAAACCAGCCAATGGCGGCGCTGCAACGTGAAAGGCTTGTTCATGTCGTGTATCGCCGGCAATCAATCACCATCGGCATCTGAAAACCCGATGCTCACTTCAAGCGCCGGTGCGATCTCCGCTTCGGTGAGCTTTTTCAGGTCAGCCAGCGAGCGCCCGGCGGCCGTGATGCCGGCGCGGTTGGTGGGCGAGAGGTTTTGCAATGCCTTGTCGGCCTTGCCCACGCTTTGCGCCAGCTGGTCGGCCGGCTCGTTGCGGCCCAGTCCGCGCAAATAGGTTTCAATCGGTGCCAGGCCGGTGCCGGGACGTGGCGCCTCAGTGGCCTGCGAAGCACCCAGCGCGCGCAGCGCCTGCCACTGCGCGGCCCAGCGCGCGGCCGTCTGGCCGCTGGCGCTGCGTGTATAGGGCACGGCGTTGCGGCCGCTCTGCGCGGCCCCCGCCATGCGCGGCTTTTCCATTTCAGCCCAGCGCAGGCGCTCCAGCGCGCCGGTCCATTGGTTGATCAGCTCGCTCATCGCCGGGCCGTTGCTCTCCTCGGCCTCGCCGGGTGGGCGTGCGGCGAGTTCGCTGAAGGCCTTGGCCAGTGCGTCGGCTTCGCGCTGGATGTCGGCGGCGACCTGCACGGCATAGCGGCAAGCCGGTGTGTCCGGGGCGATGGCAGGTGGGCTCCACAGCAGCCACTCCAGCGCGGGCAGGCCTTTGGCCGGTGTGCCTATGCTTTCCATGGCGGTGGCATCTTGCGGCGCGGTTTGAATGGCGCGCTTGATAAGCTCCGGCCGCGTCGGCGTGAAGTCGATCTGCCTGCTCGAGCGGCGCTGCACCAGCGGTCCGACCTGCACGCCGCTCAAGCGGTCCCAAGCCAGGGCGGTGGTTTTCCAGCGCTCGCGGGCCTGCTCCAGTTTGGTGGCGGCAGTGTCTGCATCGGCGTCGCACACCGCAGAGACCGCTGCGGGCAGGCCGTTGGCTTGCTCCGCAAAGGCGGTGGCTTGCGGCGCATACCAAAAGCGGTAGGCGCCGCGCATGAAATCGCCCGCTGTGTAAAACGGCACGGCCACGTTGGCGGCAACGGTTTGCGCCTGCGCCGCGCCGCCGGCCAGCAACGCCGCGCCGGCGACGGCCAGTGATGCCTTGCGCAATACCGGTTGGAATGAAAGCGTGATGGGATTCATAGCACTATCCCCTTGTGGGTTTTGTTTCGGACCGGGCGTTCGGTGAATCACAGCGATTCGAGAAACTTCACCAGCGCGGCGCGTTCCTGCGCGTTCATCTGCAGCACCTTGTCTTTGCTGGCCTTGGCCTCGCCGTCATGCCACAGCACGGCTTCCAGCGCACCGCGCGCACGGCCGTCGTGCAGCAGGCGGTTGTGGCCGTTCACGTCGGGCACCAGGCCGATGCCCCACAGCGGCGGCGTGCGCCACTGGTGGCCGTTCGCCAGAAAGTCGGGCCGGCCATCAGCCAGCCCTTCGCCCATGTCGTGCAGCAGCAAATCGGTGTAGGGCCAGATGGTCTGGCCCTGCACGGCCTTGCTGCCCAGCCGCGGGAAGGGGCTTTCGCCGGTGACGTAGCTGGGCCGGTGGCAGGCGGCGCACTGCGCCTGGGCAAAGAGTTTTTGCCCCTGCAGCACTTGCGCGTCTTTCGGGTTGCGGCGCGCTGCGGGGGCCAGTGTGGTTTCATAAAACACCACATCGCCAAAAGTTTTCTCGTCGATCTCGGGCGCCTTGCCTTTCGCACCGCGTGGCGCGGCCAGGCAGTCTTTTTGCGCAGCGGTGCAGGTCTCGTCTGGGAAGGTCGGCGAGGTGATGCCCATGTCACCCAGGAAAGCGCCGGCCGTCTGGTGCGCCAGTGTGGCGACATTGGCTTTCCAGCCGAAACGGCCTGTGCGCATTTGCTGCGACGGCGCGTCCCACACCTGGTTGACCATGCCGCGGACTGGCCCGCCCGAGGCTGCCTGCTCACGCGCATTGCGCAAGATCTCGGCATCGGGAATCGCTTCCAGCAAACCCACGCCGGCCATCTGCGGCGCGATGCGCGGGCTCACCATCACGTCTTTGGCCATGGGGCCGTAGTTGAGCTTGCTGAAACCGTAGCGGGGCTTTTGCAGTTGATACGGCGTGCCGTCGGCGAACTTGCCGCGCACCGTGTCGTAGCGCAGCGAAATCTGCCCTTCAGGCTTCACATCCAGCACGGCGAAGTTGGAGAACTGGTCGCCGTACACCGGGTCGGGCTTGGGGCCGCCGTGCGCGTCCTTGCCGGGAATCGACAGACGCAGCAGCAAACCCACGGGCTGGTCCGACAAACCACGCGTGAAGTCCGGCGGCGCACCGCGGCCGTCCTGCACGTGGCAGCCGCCGCAAGAGCGTGCGATGAAATGCGGGCCCAGCCCGTCACGCGCCGTGGTCGACGACGGCGCCTGCACCCAGTTGCGTTTGAAAAATGAATTGCCGATGACAAAGCGCGTGCGCTCTTCATCGGGCAGGTTGGCAAACGGAAATGAAAACGCGTTCTGGCCGGTGGCAAACACGGTGGTCTCGCCACCGGTTTTTTCGTCGTCAGGCGCCGCACCGGCTTGGGCGGCGGGCCCTGCGAATATCCAGAAGACCAGGCCCGCGACGCCCGCGCATGCCAGCGCCACTCGCAGGCCGCGCGTGAACAGTTTGGAGGAAGCCGCGCGAAACACTTACGGTTTGACCAGCGTCAGCTTGGTGATGCCGGCGGCGTTGGCGGACTCGACCAGGTCTTTGCTTTGCTGCACCAGGCTGTCGATGGTTTTTTGCACGCGCAGGCGGCCCGGCGCATCTTTGGCGCCGACGATCTCGCGGTCAAACGGCGCCTGGATGCCTTCAGCCGCGGCGACGGATGCGGCGATCTGCTTGCTGGTGCGCTCGGCCAGGGCCGGGTTTTTGTCATTCACCAGGTCGCGCAGCGACGGGCCGGCCAGCGTCGTGCCGTCGGCGCGCTTGTACTGGCCCAACCAGGCGTTCTGGATGCCCTTGGCGTTGTTCACCACGTCGCGGTGTGTGTTGTCAGAGAAGCATGAATGCTCGTCTTCCTGGTCCTGGCTGGCCAGGGCGACTTCAAGGCGCTCACCGGCGAGCTCGCCGCGCGAGAGCGAACCCAGGCCGACAAAAATCTTGCGCACCGACTCCATGCCGCCGCGCTCGAACTTCGCGCGGTACGAGGTGGCGGTGGGCGCCCAGGCCTTGGTCAGGGTGCGCAGGTCGTCAACCAGCAACTCGGTCACCACCTTGAGGTACTGGCGGCGGCGGTCGGCGTTGGGTTTCTTGCCGTCCACGAAATCTTCAAACGAACGATTGCCTGGGCCGGTGGTGCTCAGGTCCTGGCCCCACAGCAAAAATTCAATCGCGTGCCAGCCGGTGGCGATGTTCTCTTCGCCGTTGCGCTCGTTCAGGCTGGACAGCTGCTTCTTGCTGATGGTGACCTTGCGGTTGTTGATGATGCCGGCGTTGGGCGCGTCTTTCACATAGTCGACATAGGACTCGTCCATCGGCCAGGCGTTGATGCGGCCTTCGGGGCCGTTCTTGTCATCGATCGGGCCGCCATAGAAGCGGAAGGCTTCGGTCTGGCCGTAGAACTCGCGCGCATCCAGCCAGGCCTTGCGGGCAGCTTTCAGCCCTTCGTCGGAAGGTGCGTCAATCAGCGCCTGCACGGCTTTTTGCAGGTTGAGCGTGCTGGCCAGCGTGTCGTCATAACTGGCCTGGACCAGGTGGGCGTAGTGCTTGGCCACGGTGGCAGCCGTGGTGCCGGCCTGCGCTGTTGCCGCCTTGCCAGGGACTGCCGCCGCTGCGGGCTGGGCCATGGCGGGCGCTGCAAGCAGGGCCAGCGTGGCGGCGAGGACGACGGGTTTCAGCACTGGGTTCATGACGACTCCTGGTATTTGTTAATCGGGAAACTCTGCAAAGAAACCGCGATTATACAAATGCGAATAGTTATCAATACCGTCAGTGCGGGCAATCGCCCGCGCAAGCCCCGGTTTCAGCGTGATTTCGCCCGGCCAGCCTTGCGCGCCTCGTAGCGCTTCATCAAAGGCGTGACCGAAACGCCGTGAGCCACCACCGATGCCACCACCACCGCCAACGTGATCGACAGCAGTTGCTGCGCCAGCGCCCGTTCGATGTGGTGGTTGATGGCGTAAAGCAGGTAGTAGAGCGAGCCGATGCCGCGAATGCCGAACCAGCTCATCAGGCGGCGCTGCGCACCCCTGACCGGCGTGCCTAAGAGGCCGATGTAAACCGCCACGGGCCGGATCACCAGGAACAGCACCGGGATAAACCACAGCACTTCGGTGCGAAAGTGCGTGGTGGCTACCAGCACGCCCACGGCCAGCACGATGGCGACCTCCACAAAACTTTCAAGCTGGCTGTTAAAGCGTTCCACCGCGCGCATCATGTGCGCAGGCGCTTCTGCGCCTGAGGCCTCCTGGTCCGCAGGGCTCAGTGCTTCCTCAGGGCCGGCCGGGGCCTGGGGCGCGGGGCGCGAATCCGGCTCGTCGATGCGGCGCAGCGCCAGCCCGGCAGCGAACACCGCCAGAAAACCGTAGGTGTGGCTGAGCAGCGCCAGGCCGTAGGTCAGCCCTATCAGCCCCAGCGCGATGAACTCGTCAGAGCCCAGCGCCTCGCGGTGCCGCATGCGCAGGTAAAGGATGGCGCGGCCCACCAGCGTACCCAGCAACCAGCCCAGCGCCAGCCCGCCCGTCACGGCCCATAGCACGTCGACAGCCCACCAGCTCCAGCCGCCTTCGCCCAACTCATGCAGACCCAGCAGGCCCAGGCCGAGCATCACAAAGGGAAACGCCGTGCCGTCGTTCAGCCCGCCTTCGCCGGTGAGGCCAAAGCGCAGCTGGTCGCGGTCGCCTGGGTTGGCCACCTGCACATCGGAGGCCAGCACCGGGTCTGTCGGCGCCAGGATGGCGCCCAGCAGCACGGCGGCGCCCAGCGGCAGGTTCAGCACGTACACACCCAGCGCGGTCACAGCCGCCACCGTCAGCAGCATGGACACCGTCGCCAGTTGCACCGGGATGCGCCAGCGCCCGTCCTTCCAGTGAAATTGGAGTTTCATGCCGGCGGTGAACAGCGAGATCAGCACGGCGACCTCCGTCAGGCGCTCCAGCAGCACGGCGTTTTTGAGTGCGTCGAGCTTGAGCAGCCCCAAGCCCACCGGGCTGATCGCCACACCCACGCCGAGGTAAAGCATGGCCGCGCTCAGCGGCAGGCGCGCGATGAAGGAACCCCCCAGCGTCATGGCGATCAGCAGCCCGCCCGCAACGATGCAGGCCAGGGTGAAGGTGGTGGGTTCGGGAAAAGTCATCGCACCAGCCTACGGCAAGCGGGTGCGTCCGGGTATCAGCCGGCGCGCCGTCCGCGCGGCGGACGTGCAGGCGCCGGAGTGCCCAGGTAGTTGATAAAAAAGGCCTCTAGCCCATATCCGGCATTGGCTGGTAGCTATAAAAAATATAGCAACCAGGTAGCCGCAGCGCTTCGCCTACCAGTCCACCAGGCTCAGACCAATGCTCAGAACATTGCGCTTTCGGTTGTAGTCCACCAGGCTGTCGCCGTAGCCGCTGAAGAGCTGCACGTGGTAGCGCAGGCCCGTGTAGTTGGGCGACGAGGCGGGCGCCATCATCCAGTCGAACCGGGCCGAGCCGCGGGCTTCCTTGCGCAGCGAATGCCGCACTGTCACGCCCACGGTATTGGCCTTGTTGATCTGCCAGCTGCCGGTGACTTCGGCGCGGCCGATGTAGTTCTCGATGCCGGGATTGTCGTCGTTGCCTGAGGACTCCTTGAGCCGGTCCCAGATGCGCCCCTGCAGGATCAGGCCCGAGTCCTGGCCCAGGGTTTTTTCAGCCGCACCCATCAGGTAGACGCGGTTCCAGCTGCGCGACAACGGCAGCGACTGCCCATTGGACTGGTGCACCAGGCCCAGGCCCGAGAGCCGGTAGTTCCAGCCGCCGGCCAGCGGGATCTGGTGCGGGTAGATGTAAAGCACTTCAGGTTCGTGGTCGGTGGTGCGAAATGGCCGCGAGATGGCGCCGTTGAACAGCTGCCAATAACTTTGCTGCGTGTAGCCGAACCACACCGAGTCGTGGTCGTCATCGTCGTTGTCGCCGCTCTTCAGCAGGCCCTTGGCGACCTTGGTGCGCACCGACAGCTGGATCTTGTTCTCGGTGCGCATATAGGGCACAGACGTCGACGCGGTGTGGCCCGCCGACGGCGATGACGGCTGCATGTTCACGCTGTCGGCCGTGGAGACAGCCAGCGTGATCGGCCGGTAGCCGCGCAGCGCGAAGGTGTCGCAGTCGGTGCCGCGCTGCAGCTCCCAGAAGCGCGAGAGCTCGGAGTACTTGGTGTTCTTGCAGCCGATCGGCTTGCCATCGGGTGCCTCGGTATTCAGCGAAGGCAGCAGCAATACCTGGGTGGCGGCCTGGCCGGTGGCCGGATTGGCCGGGGCCGTGGTCAGGCTGGGCGCGGGTGTGTTGGCGGGCGTCTGGGAATCCGCCCACTGCTGGAAACAGGCCAGTTGCGCAGTCGGGTCGCCCTTCAGTGCCTGGCAGGTTTGCCAGCCGAGGCTGGAGGCGCGGGCGGCGGTTTGTGCATGAACCGGAGCGGCGGCAAAGAAAACCAGGAGTGCCAGGACGCCCGGGGTTCTGCAGGATAAGGATTTCAGGATGAATCGCATGAGGGCTTGTGAGTCCGGTGGTGTTGTGGCGAGGTTTTGCGCGGATTCAAAGGGAAAGGGTCAAGGCAGGCGGATCAACGTGAACGGCACATCCGGCGCATTGTCGGGGGCGCTGCTGCTGGTGTCCTTCCAGTTGCCCACAAACACCTTGCCGCAAGAGCCTTTGGCCATCTCACCATTCCAGGTGCCAGTGATGCTGACATTGTCGGACGACTCGTCCAGCAGCAGCATACCGCCCTCCCAGTCGCCGGCCAGCGCGGCCTTGGCGGCGTGGCCCGCGATGGCTTTGGATCCGGCAGCCGTGCCCAGATCGCGGCTCACCACGCCGGCCAGGCTTTCGGAGAATTCGGCGTGCCGCTCCAGCAGCATGGTGGCGCGGGCCGGCAGGCCGGCGGGCGGATTGGTAAATTGCGCGGCCCACAGCCCGTAGAGCTGCTCGGCCTTCATGTCGGCAGCGGAAGGGCATGCGCCCTCAGGCTTGCTTTCAGGTGTATTTTGGGCACTAACCCCGGTGGATATTGCGCAAGCAGCTATCAAAAAAAGAGCAGGGCGAAAGAATGTCGAGTTCATGAACAAGTCAGGCGAACGACCGGCTGGGCCGTCCGCAATGGAAATGGGAGGAAGCCGCAACGCCTGCCGAAGCAGCCACGCATGCGGCGAAAAGTGAAAACGGATACTTGGGCGGCAAGCTGCGGGGTTTAAGCAACACGCATGCCGCAAGGCTTGCGAACTATCTCACGAATACATCTTCTGCTAAGCGGGATACAGGTAAAACCCAGGAGTTGCAATCATTTGTAATGATGGACACTGAAGTTGTTCTCCCAATTTGAAACCTATTATCGACAGAGGTGGCCTCATGAGAATTTTCGAACGTGTGTGTGTATTGGTAATGGCTTTGGTGGCCGGACAAGCCTGGGCCCAAGGCGCCCCGCTGGTGTTTGCCGTGAATGAGGGCGTCACCTACCGCGTCAACCCCGGCGCGACCGTGGAGCGCTTTCGCGAGCTGTCCGACGACCTGGGCAAGCTGCTCAAACGGCCGGTCAAGGTGCAAGCCGTGACCGACTACAAAGAGCTGGCCGCAGGCCTTGCCGAGCAACGCTACGACATCGCCTGGGTGCACCCCGCGCACCATTCCATCCGGGCGCTGTCCAAAAACGGCTACCACCTCGTCGCGGTCACCAAGGGCTTCACCGAATACAGCGCCTCCTTCATGGTGCGCAGCGACTCTCCGCTCAAAACCCTGGCCGACCTGAAGGGCCACAAAGTCGGCGCGCCCAGCGAAGACTCCATCACCTCCGTGATCATGCGTGCCACCCTGCGTGATGCGCTGGGCCCGCAGCCGCTGGAAACCGTTTACGTGAAGCTGCAGGACGCCGTGCCCTTCATGGTAGAGAACAACATGGTGGCAGCGGGTGTGACCGCGTCGCGCGCCGTGGTCAAAGAGTGGCAAGCCAAAGGCGGCAAGGTACTCGCCACCAGCAAACCCGTGCCCATCAAGCACCTGATCGCCAGCAGCAAACTCACCGACGCCGAGCGCGCCCAGATCACGGCGTACTTTGTGGGGCTGGACCAATCCGCCGACGGCAAGAAGCGGCTGGAGTCGCTCGCCGTGCAGGGCTTTGCCGAGTATGACCAGGCCAAGCTGATGGAGCTCGGAAAATGGCTAGGGGTGCAATGACCTCGCGCTAGCGAGTCTCTGCCGCTGCCGCTGCCGCCGCAATCCCATCGGCTGACTTCTTCGCAAACTCCGCGCGCAGGGCTTTGAGCTTTTCGCGCGGGTCTTCTTTCACCGTGGCCTTGTCCAGCGCCATCTCGGCAATGAAGCGGCTGGGGGCGCCGGGAATCATGTCGCGGCCTTTTTTGCGTTTGCGCAGCCAGTTCACCGCCAGTGTGCGTTGCGCGCGGGTGATGCCCACGTACATCAGGCGGCGCTCTTCCTGCAGGCGCAGTGCGATGCTGTCTGTATTGACGCCGTCGTCGTCTTCGAGCTTGAAGGGCAGCAGGCCCTCGTTCACCCCGGCCAGCACCACGTGCGGCCACTCCAGGCCTTTGGCCGCGTGCAGGGTAGAGAGCGTCACCACGTTCTGGTCGCCTTCGCGCTCGCTGATGGTGGAGAGCAGCGCAATCGTCTGCACCACTTCCAGCATGGTCTTGGTTTCGGCGGCCACGACAGCGCCTGAGGCATCGTCAATCTGCCCGCCGCAGCGCTGGGCCACCCAGTCGCAAAAATCCATCACGTTGGTCCAGCGCGCGGCGGCGAGTTTTTCGCTGTCCTCGCCGTCGTACAGGTGCTTCTCGTAGTCGATTTCCTTGAGCCAGTCGTTGAGGAAAACGCGCGCATCTTCAGCGCCCACGGTGCGCTTCGCGCGGTACTCGAGGTCGTTCAAATAACGGCCGAACTCGTGCAGCGAACCCACCGCCTTGGCCGGCAACACCGAGCCCAGCGAGTTGCTGAACAGCGCCTCAAACAGGCTTTGCTTGGACTGGCTGGCAAAGTTGCCCAAGGCGCCCAGCGTGGTGTGGCCGATGCCGCGCTTGGGCGTGGTCACCGCGCGCATAAACGCCGGGTCGTCGTTGTTGTTGACCAGCAGCCGCATCCAGCAGCACAGGTCCTTGATCTCGGCGCGGTCAAAAAAACTTTGCCCGCCTGAAACCTTGTAGGGAATGTTGGCCTTGCGAAAGGCTTTCTCGAAAGGCTTGGCCAGGTGGTTGGCGCGGTACAGCACGCAGAAGTCTTTCCACTCCTTGTACTGCCCGCCTTCGGCCTGCAGGCTGCCTTCGGCACGCAGGCTTTGGATGCGGGCCACCACGCGCTCGGCCTCGTGTTCTTCGCTGTCGCAGTCAATCACGCGCACCGGCTCGCCTTCACCCAATTCGCTGAACAGCGTCTTCGGGAAAAGCTTGGGATTGGGGCCGATGACGTTGTTGGCCGCGCGCAGGATGGCGCTGGTCGAGCGGTAGTTTTGCTCGAGCTTCACGACCTTCAGGTTGGGATAGTCCTGCGGCAGTTTCTTCAGGTTGTCCAGCGTGGCGCCGCGCCAGCCGTAGATCGACTGGTCGTCGTCGCCCACGGCGGTGAAGCGGCCGCGCGGCCCCACCAGCAGCTTGAGCATCTCGTACTGGGTGGCGTTGGTGTCCTGGTATTCGTCGACCAGCACGTGGCCCAGCGACTGCTGCCACTTCTCGCGCACGCTCTCGTGCTCGCGCAGCAGCTTGAGCGGCAGGCCCACCAGGTCGTCGAAGTCCACGCTCTGATACGCCGTCAGGCGCTCTTCATAGTGCGCCATCACGCGGGCGATGGTGCGCTCTTCGTCGCCATTGGCCTGAGCCATGGCTTCGGCCGCGTTGAGGCCCATGTTCTTCCACAGGCTGATGGTCCATTGCCATTGCTTTGCGGTGGCCGCATCGGTGCTGCCGCCGGCGTCCTTGATGATGCTGGTCACGTCGTCGCTGTCGAGGATGGAGAACTGGGGCTTGAGGCCCAGCGCCGCGCCGTCCTGGCGCAGCATGCGCACACCCAGCGCGTGGAAAGTGCAGACCAGCACGCCCTTGGCGGGTTTGCCGATCAGTGCCTTGGCCCGCTCGCGCATTTCGGCGGCGGCCTTGTTGGTGAAGGTGATCGCGGCGATCTGCTCAGGCTTGAGGCCCGACTGGATCAGCCGGCCTATCTTGTGCGTGATCACCCGCGTCTTGCCCGAACCGGCGCCCGCCAGCACCAGGCAGGGGCCATGCAGGAAATTGACGGCTTCTTGCTGGGCGAGGTTGAGTCCGGAGGCGATGGGGGACGCAGGAGAGGGTGACGACATGCAGGCAGACGGTGGGGCCGAGGGAAATCCGGACAGGAAACAAAGGGGCAGCCGGAATCATAGCCAGTCAGCGGCGGTCAGCCCTTACCGGTATTTGCCGGTGACAATACGCTTTGTGTTAAGCATTCTCCTCATCACTTTCCCGTTTTTTGCGTTGGTCTTGTGCGGTTACGTGGCGGCGCGCCGCGCGATGTTGCCGCAGGTGGCCATTCCGGGCCTCAATACCTTTGTGTTGTATTTCGCGCTGCCCTGCATGCTGTATCGCTTTGGCGCGGGTACGCCGATTGCGCAGTTGCTGGACGCCAGCCTGGTGGCCGTCTACCTGGTGTGTGCGCTGCTGATGGTGGCTTTCACCGTGATGCTCACGCGCAAGGGCCGCATTGCCTGGAATGATGCGTCTTTCGGCGCGCTGGTGGCGGCCTTTCCCAACACCGGCTTCATGGGTGTGCCCCTGCTGGTGGCGCTGCTGGGCGCGCAGGCCGCCGGCCCGGCCATCGTCACCATCCTTGTTGACCTCCTGGTGACAAGTTCGCTGTGCATTGCGCTGTCGCGGCTGGACTCGGCCGACATCCATGGCGCCGAGGTGGCCGCGCAGAAGGCGCTCAAAGGCGTGGCGCTCAATCCCATGCCGTGGGCCATCGTGCTGGGTGCGCTGTCGTCCGGCCTGGGCGTGGTGTTGTGGGCACCCGTGATGCAGACCGTGGGGTTGCTGGCCGACGCCGCCTCCCCGGTGGCCTTGTTCACCATAGGCGCGGTGCTGGCGCGCTCTCAAATGAATAGCACGGCAGCCACGCCCCTCAAGGAGTACGTGCCGGTTGCGCTCATCAAACTGGTGGTGCATCCGGTGCTGGTGGGTCTCGTCGGGTTGGGCGCGATCGCAGTGGGTGTGCCGCTGCAGCCTTTTGCGCTGACGGTGATTGTGCTGGTGGCGGGCTTGCCCAGCGCCAGCAATGTGGCGCTGCTGGCCGAGCGCTTTGGCGCCGACAACGGGCGCATCGCCCGCATCATCTTGCTGTCGACGGTGCTGGCCTTCTTCAGTTTCTCGGCAGCCGTCGCCCTGCTGACCTGAGCCAGGTGCCGGTCTTTTCGGTCGCTGTTACAAAAAACCCGAAAAAAAGACGGTCTCGCGCTGTCGATTTCGCTCCATCCATTCGTCGTATCCCTAAGAGCAGGATGTTTCTGCCCGGGTTGTCCGGGCTCTCCGCTCCCAAGTAACTTCAAGGAGTCCGAAATGAAATTCATGGTTCTGGTGAAAGCCGATAAACACAGCGAAGCCGGTGAAATGCCCACTCAACAACTGCTGGCCGACATGGGCAAGTTCAACGAATCGCTGGTCAAGGCCGGCGTCATGCTGGCGGGCGAAGGATTGCACCCCAGCGCCAAAGGCGCACGCGTCAAGTTCTCCGGCGGCAAACGCACCGTCATCGATGGGCCATTTCCTGAAACCAAGGAACTGGTGGCCGGCTTCTGGATACTGCAGGTCTCGTCGAAAGAGGAAGCGATCGAATGGATCAAACGCTGCCCCTTCCCGCCTGAGAGTGAGGCGGAACTCGAAATCCGCCAGGTGTTCTCGGCCGAAGACTTCGGCGCTGAATTCACGCCTGAACTTCGCGAAGCCGAAGAACGCTTGCGCCAGCAGGTGGAAGCGCAGTCCGGCGCAAAGTCCTGAAAGGAGGGGTTTGGCTGCCGGGCCCGTGTTTGAGGTAAAAACCGGGTTCTAAGGAGATCCCACGCATGCAATACATGATCCTGCGCAAAGCCGACGCGAGCACCGAGGCCGGCGAGCTGCCCGGCCCCGCGTTGCTGGCCGCCATGGGCGCCTACAACCAAGAACTCGCCAAGGCCGGCATGCTGTTGGGCGGCGAAGGCCTGCAAGCAAGTTCAAGGGGCGCGCTCATCCGGTTTTCCGGCGGCAAGCCCACGGTGACTGACGGCCCCTTCACCGAAGCCAAGGAGCTGATCGCCGGCTTCACCATGATCGAGGCGGCTTCGCGGGATGAAGTTATTGAATGGCTCAAGCGCTGGCCCCAGGAAGATGCGGACGGCAATACCTCGCTGGAAATCCGCGAAGGGGGTTGCCCCGGCGGCCTGCGCGGTGTCGCCGGGGAAGACGCACCGGCTTTGCCTGAGGGATTCCGCCGATTCATGATCCTGCTCAAGGCCAATGACAGAGCCGAAGCCGGTATCGTGCCCGACAACCAGTGGCTGGGGCGCATGGCCCAACACAACGACGATGCCGTCAAGGCCGGCGTGCTGCTGATGGGCGAAGGGCTCAAGCCCAGCGCCAGCGCATCCCGCATGAAATTCACCCGGGGCAAACCCAGCGTGATGGACGGGCCGTTTGCCGAGGCCAAGGAGTTGCTGGCCGGCTTCTGGATCATCCAGGCGCGGTCGTTGCAGGCCGCGGTCGACTGGGCGCTGGCTTATCCCTTCCCGTTTCGCGATACGGAAGAGGTTGAAGTCGAGATCCGCCTGCTATATGAGGCTGCCGACTTGGGGATGGCCTAGGGCGGCCGCCAAAAATATTTCGAAATATTTTTGGCGGGCATGTCGATTTCGCGCTTTTCGTTCGTCGTACCAGTGAGCAGACGATTTTTGGAGGCCAGAAGGGCCGATAAACCCGGCGCTCGCCTATTCATCCAGTGAACGAACAACCAAAAAGGGGATTTATATGTTCAAGACCATTGCCATCATTGCAGCCGTCGCCATTGTGATTTTTATCGTGGCCGTGCTGATACTGGCCTCCAACAAGCCCGACACCTTCCGCGTGCAGCGCCAGGTCACTATCCAGGCGCCGCCCGAAAAAATCTTCCCGCTGATCAACGACTACAAACAGTGGGGCGCCTGGTCGCCCTGGGAGAAGAAAGACGCCGCCATGAAGCGCAGCTTCAGCGGCCCGGCCACCGGCAAAGGCGCGGCCTATGCCTGGGAAAGCAAGGAGGTCGGCACCGGCGACATGCTGATCACTGAATCCGTGCCGTCCTCCGTGGTCAAGATAGACCTGAACTTCACCAAGCCTTTTGAGGCCCACAACAAGGTGGTGTTCAGCATCCAGCCGCAGGCCGGTGGCAGTGTTGTGAGTTGGGATATGGCAGGCCCCGCGCCCCTGATGGCCAGGGTCATGCATGTCTTCTTCAATATGGACAAGATGGTGGGCAAGGACTTTGAAGACGGACTGGCCGCCATGAAGGCCGCTGCGGAAAAGTAAGGGAACCCTGTCGATTTTCAGGAACCCATTCGTCATACAGGTAGAGCCAGGCGCCGAAGAAGCTGAAGCGTCTCAAGCCCGGCTCGCCGACCTCAATCCACACTCAAGGAGTATTGAAATGCGATTCATGATGCTGATGATCCCCAAAGGCTACGAAACCGCCGCTGCCGGCACCCTGCCCAGTGCCGACGCCGTGGCCGCGATGATGAAGTACAACGAAGAACTGCAGAAAGCCGGCGTGCTGCTCTCGCTGGAAGGCTTGCATCCGCCCTCGATGGGCGCTCGCGTGACCTTCCCAGGCGGCAAGGCCCGCGTGAGCGACGGCCCCTTTGCCGAAGCCCGCGAAGTGCTGGGTGGCTTCTGGATGATCAACGTGGCTTCGCGCGAAGAAGCCATCAAGTGGGCTTCGCGCTGCCCCGCCGCCGAAAACGAAACTATCGAGCTGCGCCAGGTGATGGAGATGTCGGACTTCCCGCCCGACGTGCAGGAAGCCGCCGCCGGCTTCACCGAGATGCAGCAAAGCGCAAGCAAAGGCAAGAGCGCCTGAAGCCGCATGGCGTCCCATGAAACCCACCGTGCCATCGATGCCGTCTGGCGCATCGAATCGGCCAAGGTCATCGCCAAGGTTGCACGCATGGTGCAAGAGGTGGGCCTGGCCGAGGAGATCGCGCAGGACGCGCTGGTCACCGCGCTGGAGCGCTGGCCCCAGACAGGCGTGCCGGACAACCCGGGTGCCTGGCTCATGGCGGTTGCCAAGCACCGTGCCATCGACTACCTGCGGCGGCGCAAGCTGCTCGCGCTCAAGCACGAAGAGCTGGGCCATGAACTCGAGCTGGAGCAGGAAATGGCTTTCGCCGACGTAGACGAGGCCGGGGAAGGGGACGACGGCGACGACGACTATGGCGACGACCTGCTGCGCCTCATCTTCACCGCCTGCCACCCGGTGCTCTCGACTGAGGCGCGCATCGCGCTCACGTTGCGGCTGCTGGGCGGCCTCAGCACCGACGAAATCGCGCGCGCCTTCCTCGTGCCCGAACCCACCGTGGCCCAGCGTATCGTGCGCGCCAAGCGCACTCTCGCTGAAGCGCGCGTACCCTTTGAAGTGCCTGGCCCCGAAGAACGCGGCGCCCGGCTGGCCTCGGTGCTCGAGGTCATCTACCTCATCTTCAACGAAGGCTACTCAGCCACTTCGGGCGGCGACTGGATGCGGCCCGCGCTGTGCGATCAAGCCTTGCGATTGGGGCGTGTGCTGGCCGAGCTGGCGACGCAAGAGCCCGAAGTGCACGGGCTGGTCGCCCTCATGGAAATCCAGGCTTCGCGCGCCAAGGCACGCACCGGGCCGTCGGGCGAGCCCATCTTGCTGCTGGAGCAAAACCGCGCAAGCTGGGACCATATCCTGATACGCCGCGGCTTTGCCGCGCTGGCGCGTGCCGAGGCACTGGGCGGTGCGCTGGGGCCGTATGCGCTGCAGGCCGCGATTGCCGCCTGCCATGCGCGTGCACCCACCGGCGCCGACACCGACTGGCAGCGCATCGCCGCGCTCTACGATGCGCTGGCGCAGCTCATGCCTTCACCGGTGGTGGAGCTCAACCGCGCAGTAGCCTTGGCCATGGCCTTTGGCCCGGCAACGGGGCTGGAGGTGGCCGATGCATTACTGGCCGAGCCCTTGATGAAAAACTACCACCTGCTGCCCAGCGTGCGCGCCGACTTTTTGTTCAAGCTCGGCCGGCTGGAAGAAGCCCATGCCGAGTTCGAACGCGCCGCCTCACTCACACGCAACCTGCGTGAACGCGAACTGCTACTGGCGCGCGCTGAGGCGTGCAAGCCCGACGCCACGCCACGCCTTTCCTGACGCAGTTCACACGGCTGCCTTGCGGCCGCCCAGCATGCAGGCGATGGCGGCCAGCTGCAGCAGCACCGTCGCGCCGAAGTAAAGGCCTGTGCCCGCACCCAGGTGTGCGGGGCTCCCGCTGGCAGTCACCAGCAGCAGGGCAAACGTGGCCGGCGCCAGCGCCCAGAGGCCTTGCGACATGGCAACGATTAACGCCACCACACGCGGCACATCTTCTTTGACGAACTCGACCTGCGCCACCAGCGGCGGCAGCGAGGTCGCGTTGCCGATACCAACGCCGAACAGCACCACGCCCAGCAGGATCAGCGCGGTCTGGTGTTCCGCCGCAGAGGCCAGCAGCAGCGAGCCGACTATCTGCACCGCGTAGCTCACGCTGGCCACCACGCGCCGGTCGGCGTCGGCAGGCATGAATTTGCCGACCACCGTTCGGCCGCCGATGGCGCAGGCAGTGGCCAGCGCCATCGCCAGCCCTGCACCCTGGGTGCTGAGCGCCGACACCAGCAGCGAATACAAATGTGTGATCAAGCCCGCCTGCGCGAACAAGCTCAACGCCATCGCCGCGGCGAGCGTGCGAAAGCTCCGGTCGTGCCACAGCAGGCGGCCCGGCAGCGGTTTGGCGTGTGCGGAGGTGATGCTGCGTGCCGGCGTACCCGGCGCATCACCGTCGGGCCGCTGGCCCATGCGCTCTGGCGTTTGTGCGATCACATAAAAACAAAGGCCGCTCACGATGGCCAGCATGGCCACCCCCACCAGCACGGTGGCGGCGGTAAAACCCATCGCAGCGATCAGCGCGCCCCACAGCGGCGAAAAAATCACCCCGCCCAGGCTGGCGCCGTTGTAAGCCTTGGCCAGCGCCATGGGCCGCCCACGCACAAACCAGGGCGAGATGATCGCGTTGATCCCCGCCGCGCCCATGGTGACCCAGCCGCCGCCGGTCAGCACCGCCGCCATAAACAACTGCCAGGGCTGCGCGGCCAGCGCCCAGCCCAGCAGGCCGACCGCCAGCGCTGCGCAGCCTGCGGCGGTGGCGGCAGCCACACCCAGCCGGGCATGAATGCGTGGCAGGCAGGCCACTATGCCCGCACCGAACAGGAAGTGGAAGGTGACGGCCGCCGACACCAGCGGCAGCGCCCAGCCGGTGCGCGCCAGCACCGCATGCAGAAAGATCGCGGGGCTGTAAAAGCCCACACCCCAGCCAAAGATGGCCAGCACAAAGGCGGCCCGTACGACAGTGGTTCCATAAAACGCGCGTGGCGCTGGTGGCTGAAGGGCAGAGGTCATTGGCAGTTCCATGAAGTTCTCCTTGTGAGAAGGCAGCGGCTGCTGCAAGGCCTTCATGGTGCGGCGAAGCCCTGCCTTGATGCTTCGTCACGGAGCGAAGCATGGGGGGCTCGATGCTGCTAAGGTAGGCGCTACAAGGCGTCAAACATCATGATGAACACCAACCAAATCGCCCACATCGCTTCACTGGTCGGCGAACCGGCACGCACCGCCATGCTGATGGAGCTGTTGGACGGCCGCTCGCTCACCGCGCATGAGCTGGCCGGCGTCGGCAACGTCTCGCCGCAAACCGCCAGCCGCCACCTGGCCCTGCTGGTCGAAGGCGGCCTGCTGTGCGTGGAGCAGCACGGCCGGCACCGCTACCACCGCCTTGCTTCGGTGGATGTGGCGCGTGTGCTCGAAGGCATCACGCAGCTGGCCTCACAAAACGCACCCACGCCACGCCGCGCCGTGGTTCCCGGCCCCAAAGACGCCGCCATGCGCATGGCGCGCAGCTGCTACGACCACATCGCCGGCCGCCTCGGCGTGGCCATCGCCCATCACCTGGTGGCCGACGGCGCCATCACGTTTGATGGCGAAGCCGGCCATGTGACCCCCAAGGCCGGCGCCGTGCTGGCGCGCCTGGGGATTGAACTGTCAACGTCGCCAACCAGCATCAACACCAGGCGGCCTTACTGCCGCCCATGCCTCGACTGGAGCGAGCGCCGCTTTCATGTCGCCGGGCAACTCGGCACGCTGATCTGCAACCACAGCCTTGAACGCGGCTGGCTCTTGCGCCGCCAGGGCATGCGCGCGCTGGAGATCACCCCCAAAGGCGTGGTGGCGCTGCGTGACTGGATGGGGCAGGAGGATTGGCGGCAGGTGACTGAAGGCGATGCCTTTCCTGCACGGGCAGGGACCGCGTTACGCGCCGCCTGAGCCTGTCACATTCGCGTGTGCGGGTTTCCACCCGCCCGGCGCCCGCAAGAATTGCGACATCTATGACTCGGACGCTACAAATGCGCTATCGATGTCAGACTTTCTGACCTTCCTCAGGTGAAGGAGTGCTCAAATCGACGCATTCAATCGAGAGGCGCTGAAAATCCGGAACGTGTCATTGATTCAAGTGCCCGATTTGGCGCTACTTTTTATGGAGCAAGTTATTCGAATGAGACCAGTCTTAATGCCAGTTTTTATGAATGAAGCCGCCAAGTTATGCCGCAGCGCTGCTGCATACATGACGTTAGGCACAGAGGCGAGAGCTAAATGAGCGCCGCGCAGAGTCCTGAATTGATGCAGTTCCGTGTCGAACGGATGCGACGAGCGCCGAGGAATTGGTGTTTTTGGGTTGCTGCCTTTACCGCGGTAAACGGCATCCTGGTCGGTGTGCAATCGGACATGACGATTCTCGCCGGCTTCGTGGTTCCCTATCTCATCGGGGGTGTTGGACCGCATCTTGCTGTAGCAATCATCCTTGCCGTGATCGGCTACTTCGGTCAGACCAAGCGCCCTCTATACCTCATCGCGCTGGTCGCATATGCCCTGGATGCGATGCTTGCTGGAATCCTTCAGCTATGGGCCGGGCTGTTCATGCATGTTGTGATCCTTGTATTTGTGGCCATAGCTCTGAATGGCGCTCGGCTCCTTCAAAAGCAGCTGGCGCAGACGGTCCAGCAACCTGTGCAACCCGATCGCCTCATGGCAATCAACCTTTCGCCCTCCAAGATGTATGGTCACTGGACTCACTGCGAGCCGAAGGTCTGCGAGTTTCAGCACGGCTCAACGATGATCTACGTCAACTACAGCGATAAAAAACCAATGGAATCCAGATTGGCGGTCGCTCAGGCAACCATTGAAGCCGCATTCAAAGAAACGGAGAACGCGCTTGAGTTCGCCCGCCAAATTTCAGAGAATAAAAATCCGGAGTTCTGGCGAAATGCAAGGCGAATTCCGCTCAAACAAAGTCCGCTTATCGTTTTTGCCGTCCGATATCCTCTAGATGGCGATTTGCCGGTCTATGAAATCTCGTGGGATTCCACCTTTGGGCCGGAAAGCGGGGTTGCGCTGTCGGAAGATTGGATGGAAGAGCAGGTGGTAGTCCAGCTTCCAGAGAACGACGACATCATCTACCTTCAACGTGTGGGCGTGCAGCGCTATGCACAAATCGCCTAACCCTTCCACCGAATTGACGTGTGCCGTTTTCACGTCGCCGGGCAACTGGGCACGCTGATCTGCACACACAGCCTGGAACGCGGTTGGCTGCTGCGCCGCCAGGGCATGCGCGCTCTGGAGATCACACCCAAGGGCGTGGTGGCGCTGCGCGACTGGATGGGGCAGGAGGATTGGCGGCAGGTGACGGAAGGCGATGCCTTTCCTGCGCGGGCAGGTACCGCGTTACCTGCCGCCTGAATCCGTCGCATTGGGCCTTCCTCAGATGAGGCAAATCTCAATGCCCGTTTTTTTCGTTAAAGTCACCGGGTAATAGCGCAGCATTTTGCGGCACGCATTACGTTAGGCGTCACCATGAGTGTCCATGACAAAGAGACGGTTGATCAGTGCGGCCAAACCAAAGAAGGCGTGGTGCAGCTGGTTATGTATTGCCCTGGTGAATTGGGTCAGGACTATTCTTTCGAAGACATCGCAGAGAAGGCAGAGGGATACCTTGAGTTTGCGCTCGAAGGTGCGCTTGAGAAGCAGCTTCCACAGTTCGTTGGCAAGCCACTCGCCATACGCGTCTCGTGCGAACACTGGCCACACTCCAGCTACAAGCCTCGCTTTGCGAAGATGGCGAGACAGCTTTCTGAATACCACATCGGCCTGCTGGTTGACGTATCGAGCCTTCGGGTACCGGGCGGGACCTACAACTACTTGTCAGAGGAGGCGCTCGGCAATGAGACTCAGTCTTTCCACGCGCCTGACGCCTAACTCTTCCTTCAAGCGGGACTACCTTCGGCAGTCCGCTCACGTCGAACGTTAAGCACCACAAAGCGCGCTTCTCTATGCATCCAACACCCAATGTCACTTTCGTTCCAGACTTTGTTGCAGGTCACCAAGACCTGTTTGGCCATCTGCTGTCTTCGGTCGCCTGGGATGAGCGCCTGCGCGCCCGAAAGACAGCAAGTTTTGGGGTTTCCTACGACTACTCGGGCATCACATACCCACAAGTTGCCATGCCTGAAAGCCTTCAAGGAATCTGCAAACAGATCGAGGCAACATTGGGCTTTCATCCCAACAACTGCCTGCTGAATCACTACCAGGATGGCCAGTCTTCAATGGGCTTTCACTCCGATTCAACGGAAGAACTGGCAGAAGGTACTGGAGTCGCAATTGTTTCCCTTGGCAGCGAGCGCGAGATGATGTTCCGCTATAAGCAGCTTCGTTCACACGAAATTGCACACGCACTGACTCCAGGCTCGCTCCTGTACATGTCAAAAGAGTTCCAGTCGTTGTGGCTCCACGCCATTCCAAAGTCACCCCGCTCTGGCCAGAGAATCAGCCTTACCTTCAGGCTTATGCTCAAGACTGGAGCCTGACCCTTCAAGCAACCGCACGTGCCCCGGCAAGGCGGGCCAGGCCTACGACCTCAAACATCGGAGCGCAGAAGAATGATCGCAATGTACGGGCCGTCCTGGCCGAGGCGAGTTGACCGGCGTGCCGAGCGGGGCCACTACGAGCCGCATGACGAACCACCGTTCCTGGTTGATGCGCAAACATTGGGGGACGCACTTTCGGCTTATGAAGAGCGCTTCAGCGTCGATATAAAGCCGTACGATGGGTCTATCGACCATTTCCCATTGGAAGCTGGAACGCCGCCGAAATACTTTTTCTACGTCCAAGCCGATGGAGATCAGTTTGTAGTGGACATCCACGTGACGCGGGGCAATGAGGAACTCTGTCCAAAGCAGGATTTGGTTTTTGCATTGCTGGCGGATGACCTGATAGAAATTGGCGGCCTCATATGTTGAATTCCCTAGCGAGACTATTCAGATGAGACAAGGCTCAATGCCAGGTTTTGTCGTTAAAGTCAGCGGATCAGGCTCTACATATGACAACTCTCCACATTGAAAAGTTTGCCAATGCCTTTATCCCCAATGCCAAGCCCTCCGGGATTGTTGCGGGCCAATCGCTCCGGGCTGTAAATCGCATAAGCAAGAAACTTGGCGGCCTTTGGGTTGGTGGCACAGTTACCGCAACGCCGTCGGAACTTTCTTTTTTACCCAACGGCATGAACATGGCCCTCCACGTCGGGCTTGAGAAGGTTTGCATTCCACTGCTCAGTATTCGCTCCGTCAGGAGGAAGTTTGGCTGGCTAACTGGCATCGTAGTTGTTTTGCACGATCACGGAGAGTTTCGCTTCCGGTGCTTTGGCGCAAATCAGGTGGCGACAGAACTTTCATCCCATGTCAACGAGCCCTAATCCCACAGTTGAGGGGAATGGAGCAAGCCATTCAAATGAGACAAGCCTTAATGCCAGTTTTTGTGGCTGAAGTCGCCAAGTTATGCCGCGGGATTTTGCGGCTTATAGTACGTAGACCTACCAAGGAGAGATCATGCTTCCTAGCTACAAGCGAGTTGGAAACGTAGCGCTCGCAATAGCTGCGGTATGCGTCATAGCAATCGGAGTGCTCGGCCGCAATTCAGCAAACGGAAATGTCTGGGGGGTCGGGGGAGCGCCGCCAGTACTGATGTACGCCACTGTCATAAGCGTTATGGTCATGTTCTGGGCATACGCCAAAGCTAAAGGCCACTCTGGTTGGCTCGGGGTAGTGTTGCCGTTTCTGAATGTCATTGGCTTGATGGTCCTACTTAGGCTTAAGGACAGGCATCCTCGCACGGCCGAATCGCAAGGCGATTCCGAGGTGCCCGCCGTGAAATCTTGGGCGATCTACGCATTCATGGCAGTCGGGCTTGCGGCGTTGGCGTATGTCATCTTCGCTATCAAGGGCAACGGGGTCTAACCCGTCTATCGAGCTGATGTCTTTCAGCGTGCTTCGCAAGCTTCCACCGCCGCTCATGTCAAACGTTAGGCGGCAGAAGCCCCGCGCTTCGTAGAAGTTTGGAGCTCATGCATGGAGCACCGTGTCGTGAAGGTGCCGTCTAACCCTTCCATCGATCGGCCAACAATAAGCCGCCCACCATCCAATCAAATCGCAATCGGATCCACATCAATTGCCCAGCGAATCAGGCTTTTGAATTCAGTCTGCTGGCGCGTTTCAAACAGCGTTGGCTGCCGGGCGGCCAGAAAGCGCTGCAGCGCTGCACGCGACGGGCTTTCGACCAGCATCTGTGCGCACTCGATATTGGCCACGCGCTGTATCGTCATCGGCACCGCCGGGTAGGCGGTGACCTGTCCGTTCCCCGTGAGCTGTTGCGCTTCGGCCTGGGGCGCGGCTGCGTTCAGGAATCCTTGTGCCACGTCCTGCGCGCGCGCCTCGGCGCGCACCAGCGCTGAAAAGCCAAAGGGCGACATGCCTGCCGCCTCACGCTCGGCCAGCTTCTGGTCGGCAAAACCCGGGTAGGCTGGAGATCACACTCAAAGGCGTGGTGGCGCTGCGTGACTGGATGGGGCAGGAGGATTGGCGGCAGGTAACTGAAGGAGATGCGTTTCCTGCGCGGCAGGAGCAGTGACCCGTGGCCGCATGAACTCTGGGCTTCCTTCAGATGACAACACATGTGTGCTGTAGTAGTGCTGAAGCCTTTGCATGCACCTCAAACGCACCAAAAAGACTCGACACCAGTTGCCCAAACGCATTGCAACACAGCAATGCGTACTGTTGGGGTGGCGCACCCACCAAAAAGGTGCATTCATGTGTCCGCGTGTGGGCGATTTCTTTAGAAATTGGTGGCACGGAAGCTGCTATGTCGTAGATGGGAGCAGCATTCGTGCTGCGATATCAAAATGGTTGGCTAGGGTTCCGGTCTGTACAAACAGGTGTCTGGTCCGAGAGCTGACGACCTCAGGTTGAGGTTACACGGCGGGACAAAAGCCCGGGAGAGCTGCGCTATTGCGTACGGCTGCTCCCTCTCTTTGTCCTTCTCAACCGGAGTGTTCACAATGAAAATCAGCCGTCTCCTGGGTTCCGTCACCCTCTGTATGGCAGCCATGTGGGGATTACCCGCAGTTGCTGCCACCAAGACCAACTTCAATGTCTGCTGGACGATCTACGCGGGCTGGATGCCTTGGGATTACGCCCAAGCCAAGGGCATCGTCGCGAAGTGGGCCAAAAAATATGGCATCACCATCCAGGTTACCCAGCTCAATGATTACGTCGAGTCGTTGAACCAGTACACCAGCGGCAAGTTTGACGGCTGCACCATGACCAACATGGATGCGCTGACGGTGCCCGCTGCTGGAGGCGTGGACAGTACGGCGTTGATTGTGGGCGACTACTCCAACGGCAACGATGGCATCGTACTCAAGGGTAAGGGCAAGACACTCAAAGACATCAAGGGGCAGAACGTTCAACTCGTTCAGTTCTCCGTCTCGCACTACCTGTTGGCGCGCGGACTCGAAACGGCCGGCCTGCGCGAGCGGGACCTCAAGGTGGTCAATACCTCCGATGCGGATATCGTTGGCGCATTCACCGCCCCCAAAAGCCAGGCCGTGGTGACCTGGAACCCACAGCTTTCCACGATTCTCGCGACGCCAGGCAGCACCAAGGTCTTCGATTCCAGCCAAATTCCTGGAGAAATCATTGACCTCATGGTGGTCAATACCGCGACCCTCAAAGACAACCCCGCGCTAGGTAAGGCTCTAACAGGCGCCTGGTACGAGGTCATGGCCACCATGCAAGCCAAGGATGCCGGTGCGCTCACCAGCATGGCCAAAGCATCCGGGACGGACCTGAAGGGCTACCAGGCTCAACTGGCCGCGACAGCCATGATGTATACGCCTGCCGAGGCCTTGGCCTTCGTCAAAAGTCCGAAGCTTCCCGAGACCATGAAGCGCGTGGCCCGGTTTTCCTTTGACAAGGGCCTGCTCGGTGAAAGCGCAAAGAGCGCGGACACTATTGGTGTTGCCTACCCTGGCAATGTCACCACTGGAAACGCCAAGAACACCAAGCTGCGCTTTGACGCGACCTATCTGCAGATGGCTGTTGACGGCAAACTCTAATCGCCCTGGGCTTACCCAATGCGTTTCATCAACAGGCGGCCATCACGGGGCGGGCGGTGGCTGCTCGCGCTCCTGCCGCTGATAGTGCTGCTGCTGGTCTACACGGTTGCTTCCGCCGTACGGCTGACAGAAAACGCCGAGGACAAGCTTCTCCCAAGCGCGACCCAAATGATCGATGCCATCAAGCACATGGCATTTACCGAGGACGCGCGCTCCGGCGACTACTTGTTCTGGTCCGACACGCTGGCAAGCCTCACCAGGCTGCTGCTGGGGATGGGCATTGCGGCACTTGTCGGCCTGTTTTTGGGCATCGCATCGGGTGCATTCCCGCTGTTGGGTGGGAGCCTGTCTCCGTTGCTGGCCGTAGCGTCGATGGTCCCTCCCCTGGCCATCCTGCCCATCCTCTTTATCGTCTTCGGCCTGGATGAATTGTCCAAGGTCATGCTCATCGTCATTGGCATCACGCCCGTTCTGGCGCGTGACCTGGAGCAACGGGCCAGGGAGATCCCGGCCGAGGTGTTGGTAAAGGGGCAGACACTGGGGGGCAACAGCTGGACGTTGGTGCTCAGAGTGGTCTTGCCGCCATTGTTTTCGCGGCTTCTGACTTCCCTGCGGCTGATGCTGGGCGCTGCGTGGCTCTTCCTGATTTCAGCCGAAGCGATTTCGGCAACATCGGGTCTGGGCTATCGCATCTTCCTTGTGCGCCGCTACATGTCCATGGACATCATCCTGCCCTATGTCGTCTGGATAACCTTGCTGGCGTGGGCAATGGACTATGCCCTCAACTTCGTGAACCGCAAGGGCTTCCCGTGGTCCGTGGGAGGGCAGCAATGAGCTTCATCCAGGTACGCAATGTCTGGCATAACTACGGTGACAACCTGGTTCTGGAGGGGCTGAACCTTTCGGTAAGCGAAGGGGAGTTTTGCACACTGGTTGGCGCATCGGGTTGTGGAAAATCAACCTTTCTGCGCCTGTTGCTGGGCCAGGAAAGGCCAGACAAGGGCGAGCTGCTTTTGGAAGGGCAGCCGCTGGCGGCAGAGCCTGATGCCAGCCGTGGCGTGGTATTTCAGCGCTACTCGGTCTTCCCTCATCTGACCGTGCTGGACAACGTGACCATTGGGCTCGAACTGCCCAATGCGCCGTTCACCGGGCGCTTCTTCGGTGCCCGCAAACGCGAAGCACGGGAAGCTGCAGAGCAAATGCTCAAGCGTGTAGGCCTTGGCCACGCGCTTGGCAAATACCCCAGCCAGCTGTCCGGCGGTATGCAGCAGAGGCTTGCCATTGCCCAGGCCTTGATTGTCCGTCCGCGCATGCTTTTGCTGGACGAACCCTTTGGTGCTCTGGACCCAGGTATTCGCAAAGACATGCACGAGCTCTTGCTCGAACTTTGGCGCGAGACCCAGCTCACGGTCTTCATGGTCACCCATGACTTGTCGGAAGGTTTTCACCTTGGAACCCGGCTTCTTGTCTTCGACAAAGTCCGGATCGACCCCCACGCGCCGCAAGCCTATGGCGCGCGTATCACTTACGACATCCCCTTGAATCAAGGCCGGACGAGTGCCGCCGAGGCCATCGCATCGCTGCCGCCCCATGTGGTGGCAAAAGCCAAATAGCAAAGGAATTCCCATGACATCCGAAAACCTCGAGCTGCAGGCCGCTCTCTATCGAGAAGCCGTTCCTGGCGGCGGGCACACATCCTTCATCCTCAAACGCGGGCAGGTTCTTCGTATCACCGATGTCGAGGGTGGAGCCAATGTCAGTGTGATGCTGCTGAATGCCCACCAACCCAGCGAGCGCCTGAATCTGCCAGACACGTTGAAGGGGCAGCACACCTTCAGGCTGACTGCCGGGCAGTGCCTGTACTCCGACATGGGGCGAGTGCTGGCGGCTATCGTGACCGATACCTGTGGGTGGCACGACAGTGTTGGCGGGCTCCTCAACGCCGAAGAAGTGCATAAGAAATACGGCGCGGGGCGATATCAGGAGTTGCGCAACGGCTTCTTTCGCAATGGCGTGGACAACATGCTGGTGGAGATTGGCAAGTGGAATCTCGACCTGCACGACCTCCTGATGGTGCTGAACCTCTTCAGCAAAGTCACGGTAGATGCAGAAGGTGGCTTCCATTTCGTTCCCGGCAACTCCAGGCCGGGTGACTACGTGGAGCTGTATGCGCCCATGGACACGCTCGTGGTCATGACGGCCCTGCAACACCCTATGGACCCGGCGCCTGCCTATGCGCCTCGACCGGTCGAACTGGCCTGGAGCCAGGCGCAAAGCGAGGGCATCGCCAGTGCGTGCCGCAACTCGCGGCCAGAGAACGCGCGCGCATTCCACAACACCGAACGCCTCTACATCTAAAGAGCTGAACATGTCATTGACTACCAGTACCCTTTCTCCAGAAAACGCCGTATTCCGGCATGTCATCCCGGCGGGTGAGCCCTACCTGTTCGAGGTCAAGGCAGGCCAGACTCTTCGCCTGCTGGACCTCGAAGGCAACCAGGCCGTCGACACCTTGTTTTACAGCGCAAGCAACCCGCGTGAGCGCTACGACGCCCAGCGCACCCTGCGCAGGCAAAACAAGGTCTATCTGAGCACTGGCACGGTTTTGTATTCGAACGTGGGCAATCCGCTCCTGACCATCGTGGCGGACACCTGCGGTCGCCATGACACCCTCGGAGGGGCATGCGCCCAGGAGAGCAACACCGTGCGCTACGCGCTCGGCAAGCGCTACATGCACAGCTGCCGTGACAACTTCTTGTGTGCCTGCCTCAACGACGGCCGGATGAACAAGCGCGATATCAGCGCCAACATCAACTTCTTCATGAATGTACCGGTCACCCCGGAGGGCGGTCTGACCTTCGAGGACGGACTTTCGGCCCCCGGCAAGTACGTCGAACTGCGTGCCGAGATGGACGTCATCGTCCTGATTTCCAACTGCCCGCAGTTGAACAACCCATGCAATGGCTGGAACCCGACGCCTGCGGAGGTCCTGGTATGGAACTGAAGGTCAAACCATATCAGCCGTCCGGCATACCGGCGCGGGCCGGCCTTGCTTTGCTTTTGCGTGACTGCCTTGTGGCGTACCTGATTCAGTTACGTCAGCGGGTATCCAGGAAATAGCCACTGCCGGCTCTGCGCCGGCGTTTCAAAACTCCCCGCCCTGGACGACCTTGGCGTAGCCCTTTATTGCGGGACGGCCCGCAAATCGAGGTTTCTCTCATGTTCCAAAAACTCCTGATTGCCAACCGAGGCGCTATCGCGTGCCGCATTCAACGTACCCTGCGTGCCATGGGCGTGACAGGCGTTGCCGTGTATTCCGAGGCCGACTTGGCCAGTCTCCATGTGAGCCAGGCCGACGAGGCCCACAGCCTGGGCGAAGGGCCGGCTGCCAACACGTACCTGGTGATCGACAAACTGCTCGCCATTGCCCGCGATACAGGCGCGAAAGCCATCCACCCGGGGTACGGATTCCTTTCCGAGAACGCCAAATTCGCACAGGCTTGTGAGGACGCCGGCATCGCATTCGTCGGGCCGACACCGGAGCAACTGCGCGTGTTTGGGCTCAAACACACTGCGCGCGCATTGGCGCGCGAACAGGGCGTGCCGATGCTGGAAGGCACAGAGCTTCTGGCGGATGTCGATGCCGCCCTGGCCGCCGGCGAGCAGGTGGGCTATCCGGTGATGCTCAAGAGCACGGCTGGTGGCGGTGGCATCGGCATGCGGGTGTGCCGCTCGGCACAAGAGCTCAGCGAAGCATTTGCGGTCGTCCAGCGGCTGGGGCAAAGTAACTTTAGCGACGCCGGCGTATTCATCGAGAAGTACATCCAGCGCGCGCGTCACCTGGAAGTGCAGGTGTTTGGCGATGGCAAGGGCGAAGTGCTGGCCCTTGGCGTGCGTGATTGCTCCGTTCAACGACGTAACCAAAAGGTGCTGGAAGAGACACCGGCCCCGAACTTGCCCACAGGAATGGCCGAGGCGCTTTGTGCTGCGGCCTTGCAGTTGGCAAAGGCCGTCAATTACCGCAGCGCAGGCACGGTGGAGTTCGTCTATGACAGCGAGGCCGGGCAGTTCTACTTCCTCGAAGTCAACACGCGCCTGCAGGTCGAACACGGTGTGACCGAGCAGGTTTGGGGCGTGGACCTGGTGCGCTGGATGGTGGAGCTTGCTGCTGGCACGCTGCCGCCATTGGACGAACTGGGCAAGAACCTGGTGCCGCGTGGACATGCTGTCCAGGCTCGTTTGTACGCAGAGGACCCGGGCCGTGACTTCCAGCCCAGCCCTGGCCTGCTGACCGAAGTGGCCTTTCCTGCAGCGGACGGCAACTCCCTTCGTATCGACACCTGGGTGGAGGCCGGCTGCGAGATACCCCCGTTCTTCGACCCAATGGTTGCAAAGCTGATTACCTGGGGGCCGGACCGTGAAAGCGCACGCCTGGCCCTGGACAAGGCGCTGGCCGAGACTCGGCTCTACGGCGTGGAGACCAATCGCGGCTATCTCCGCCAGATTCTGATGGATGCGCCATTTGCCGGCGGTTTGCCGTGGACACGCTGTCTGGAAGGTCTTGTTTACCACTCGACCAGTGTCGAAGTGCTTTCTGCGGGTACACAGACCACTGTGCAGGACTGGCCGGGCCGCTTGGGCTACTGGGCCGTCGGCGTACCGCCATCAGGTCCCATGGACGACCGCGCGCTGCGGCTCGGCAACCAGTTGCTGGGCAACCCGGAGGGAACGGCTGGACTGGAAATCACCATGGCCGGACCTCTGCTGCGTTTCCGCACGGATGCCGTGGTGGCCATGACAGGAGCAGAGTTGCCTATCCTGCTGGACGGCATGGCCCAGCCAATGAATACGGCGTTCTTCATCCCGGCTGGCGGAAAGTTGACCCTTGGCACCATCACCGGCCGCGGAGCCCGGAGCTACCTGGCGGTGCGTGGTGGGTTCCAGGTGCCGGACTACCTGGGCAGCAAGAGTACCTTCACGCTGGGCCAGTTCGGTGGCCACGGTGGGCGGGCGCTGCGCGCCGGGGATGTACTGCACCTGCAGGCGCTGAACAACCCGGCAGCAGGTGAGAGGCTTGCGCAGGCCGTGTGCGAGCCCCTGCCGGCCGTCAGGGAACTGCGGGTCATCTACGGCCCGCACGGTGCGCCGGAATATTTCCTGCCCGGCTACATAGAGACTTTCTTCGCGACCGCGTGGGAGGTCCATTTCAACTCCAGCCGCACGGGTGTTCGGCTGATTGGCCCCAAACCGCTGTGGGCCCGCGAAACTGGCGGGGAAGCCGGTCTGCACCCGTCGAACATCCATGACAACCCCTATGCAATTGGAGCGGTGGACTTCACCGGTGACATGCCCGTCATTCTGGGGCCCGACGGGCCGAGTCTTGGCGGCTTTGTGTGCCCGGTCACCGTCATCGAAGCTGACCTCTGGCAACTGGGGCAGCTCAAAGCAGGCGACCAGGTTCGCTTTGTGCCGGTCGACATTGCCACCGCCCGGCGTCTGGCAGCCGCTCGCAGCCGGGAGTCGGCATCTCTGGCGCCGGCAGCAGTCGAGTGGAAACCGGCGGAGCTCATCTCCCCCATCGTGCTGGACCTGGGCGAGGCGGACAAGCGCCTGGTAGCACGCCTGTCCGGCGATACCCATCTGCTGCTGGAAATCGGCGCGGCAGAGCTGGATCTTGTGCTGCGCTTCAGGGCCCATGCCTTGATGCAGGCGCTGGAGGCCCGCACGCTCAGCGGCGTGCTTGACCTGACACCCGGTATCCGCTCGCTGCAGGTGCATTACCGGCCGCAAGACCTTTCGCTGGACGTGCTGCTGGGTGTCATTGCCGGCCTGTGGGACGACGTGTGTTCCACCAGGGACCTGAGCGTGCCATCCCGCACGGTCTACCTGCCGCTGTCGTGGGATGACCCGGCCTGCCAGCTCGCCATCGAGAAGTACATGACCACGGTACGCAAGGACGCGCCCTGGTGTCCGAGCAACCTGGAGTTCATCCGTCGTATCAACGACCTGCCGGACCTCGATGCGGTCCAGCGCACGGTGTTCGAGGCCAGTTACCTTGTGATGGGCCTGGGCGACGTGTATCTGGGCGCCCCGGTGGCCACGCCGCTGGATCCGCGCCATCGCCTGGTCACGACCAAGTACAACCCTGCTCGCACCTGGACCGCCGAGAACTCCGTGGGCATCGGTGGTGCCTATATGTGTGTCTACGGCATGGAGGGGCCCGGGGGATACCAGTTCGTCGGCCGAACCTTGCAGATGTGGAACCGCTATCGCACGGTGGCGGCGTTCGGTAACAAGCCCTGGCTTTTACGATTCTTCGACCAGATTCGCTTCTACCCGGTGAGCGAAGAAGGTCTGCTGCACATCCGCCGTGACTTCCCGCTCGGCCGCTTCCCGCTGCGAATCGAATCCGGCGAGCTGCGGCTGGCCGACTATCAGGCTTTCATGGCCAGGGAGGCTGAAGGTATCTTTACCTTCCGCGCGCAACAGCAGGCTGCTTTCCAGGCCGAGCGTCAGCGCTGGATTGAAAACGGACAGGCGGAATTCGTGAGCGACGAGGCCGCGCAGGCGCCCGATGACGAAACGCCACTGGCCGCCGGCCAGTACGCGGTTGAAAGCCACATCGCAGGCAACCTCTGGCAGGTCCGGGTCGAGGTTGGCCAGCACGTGGAGGCCGGGCAGGACCTGGTGATCCTTGAGTCCATGAAGATGGAAGTTTCCCTGAGCGCCGCGCAAAGCGGCATCGTTCGCGAGGTCCGTGTTCAGCCCGGGTCTTCTGTCCGCGCTGGCCAGCGTGTTGTCGTCATTGAAACTGCTTGAGGAGTCCGGCATGAAATCCCACACCTACGACCAGCGCTTGTCTGCACTGGCCCGTTCATCTCACTCCCCTAGATTGCAATCGGATCCACATCAATCGCCCAGCGGATCAGGCTTTTGAATTCGGCCTGCTGGCGCGTTTCAAACAGCGTCGGCTGCCAGGCCGCCAGGAAGCGTTGCAGCGCCGCGCGCGAGGGGCTTTCAACCAGCATCTGCGCGCGCTCGATATTGGCCACGCGCTGAATCGTCATCGGCACGGCCGGGTAGGCGGTGACTTGCCCATTGCCGGTGAGCTGCTGTGCTTCGGCCTGTGCTGCTGCGGCGTTCAGGAATCCTTGCGCCACGTCTTGCGCGCGCGCCTCGGCGCGCACCAGCGCTGAAAAGCCGAAGGGCGACATGCCTGCTGCTTCGCGCTCGGCCAGCTGTTGGTCCGCAAAACCCGGGTAGTCGTGTTTCTTGAGCGCTTCAAACAGCGGATGGGCGGGGTGAAAGGTTTGCACCCACATTTCGCTGGCGTCGCTGTGCCGTGCGTCACGGCCTGCGCGGCCCCCCGCCTGCATCAGAAGGCTGAAGAGGCGCTCGGGTGCGCGGAAGTCGCTGGAGAAGAGCGCCCCGTCGGGGTTGATGGCCGCCACCAGCGTGATGTGGCGAAAGTCGTGGCCTTTGGCGATCATCTGCGTGCCGACCAGCACGTCGACTTCGCCGGCATGCACGCTGGCGAGTTGTGATTCAAGTGCGCCTTTGAGACGCGTCGTGTCGGCATCGATGCGGGCAATGCGAGGCGGCTCGCCGTCAGGCCGCTTCACGCCGGCCAGCAGCTCGGCGAGATGTTCTTCCAGCCGCTCGGTGCCACGCCCCACGGGTGCGATGTCGATGTTGCCGCAGGCCGGGCAGGCGCGCGGTACGCGTTCGGTGAAGCCGCAGTGGTGGCAGCGCAGCGTGCGGTCAATCTTGTGGAAGACGCGAAAGGCGCTGCAATGCGGGCATTCGCTTTTCCAGCCGCAGTCGTGGCAGGCCAGTACAGGCGCATAGCCGCGCCGGTTCAGGAAGATCAGCGACTGCTCGCCGCGTGCCACACGCTGGGCGATGGCGTCGAGTAGCGGCGGCGCAATGACGCAGTGCTTGGGCTGGTGGTTCATGTCCACGCGCCGGACGGTGGGCAGGCTTCCCTGTTCGCCGTCAGTGGCGGCGACGCGTTCACTCATCGTGAGGCGCTGGTAGCGGCCGGCCAGGGTCGCCTGCCAGCTCTCCAATGAAGGGGTGGCCGAACCAAGCAGCACCCTGCAGGGCCCGTGGTCATGCGTGGCGTCTTCGGTCTCGATCTTGGCGCGGTAGACCGCCAGGTCGCGCGCCGAGTAGCGTGCGCCTTCCTGTTGCTTGTAGCTCGGGTCGTGTTCCTCATCGACCACCAGCAGGCGCAGGTTGGGCAGGGAAGCAAACACCGCCATGCGCGTGCCCAGCACCAGGCGCGCATGGCCGGCGTGGGCCGCCAGCCAGCTTTTCAGGCGCTGGGCCGGCGTCAGGCCGCTGTGCAAGGCCACCACGCGCTCTTTGCCCAGATGGGCAAAACGTTCTTCAAAGCGTGACTGCAGCTGCGGCGTGAGGTTGATCTCGGGCACCATCACCAGCACCTGCGCCGCCGGGTCTTGCTCCAGCACACGGGCCGCGGCGCGCAAATAGACCTCGGTTTTGCCGCTGCCGGTGGCGCCAAACAGCAGCGCGGGCCGGGAATCTGCGTCAAATTCGGCTATGGCCCTTGCCTGTTCTTGGCTGAGTGCTATCAAATTGGTAGTAAGTGGGGCATGGCTGGTATCTGCCACGGGGCGCTTGAGGCGCCGGGCCAATTGCACGCTGCTGAGGTCGCGCAGTTGCGGCGGCAAGGCCGCCAGCGCCACCTCACCCAGTGAGCGCTGGTAATAGCCCGCCGTGAACTGAACCAGCTTTCGCCAGGTGGCAGACAAGGGGGGCAATCCCTCCAGCACTCCCGCGACGTGGCGGGTCTGCATCTCAAGCAAAGCGCCGCTGTCCGGCAGCACTTCCCACACCACGCCCAGGACTTCGCGTTTGCCCAGCGGCACGCGCACCAGCACGCCAGGGGCGAGCGGCGAATCACTTTGGTAGGTCAACGGCCCGGCAATGGAACTGTGTGCGGGGGCCGCGACGACGACTTGAAGCCAATGGCTCATTTGGAGTAACTAAATGTGTTTAATTCTTGAGAGATACATCCAAAGAAAGCGCTAAGTCCTTGATTTACCGACTCTTTACAGATTTCCAGTTTTTCTGTGGATAACTTTGTTGATAGCTTGCCACGTCGCGCCGCGAAGCCTTGTAAATCAAGGGTTTTCTTAAACTGCACAGAAAAAAAGCAATTTAAAGTCCCTATATAAATCAACAACTTACAAGCGCTATTGCTTTGATAGCGCCGAGGCTGCTGGAGCGCTTTCAATGCCGCAGCGCAACAAGAATTTTGTGCATAAGTCCGGTCGCCATTGCACCATTTTGTGCTAGTGGCGGTTGAAACGGGTCATCAGACTGTGGTCTTTTGGGCATCTGCCGGGGGTCTTAGCCTCGAGCCATGCGCATACCGCGAGAGTGAGCGTGCACTGCGCGCACCAGCACCTCGACACTTTCCGGCGGCGTGTGCTGGTTGATACCGTGCCCGAGGTTGAAAATATGGGCCGGTCCGGGCCGGCTGGCATCGGTATGGGGCGCACCAAAGCTGTCCAATACCGCGGCCACTTCGGCTTCAATCTGGGCCGGGTTGGCGAACAGCACGTTGGGATCCAGGTTGCCCTGCAAGGCTTTGGCGTGCGGTCCGTTTTCGCCGATCAGCGCGCGCGCGCGGGCCAGGTTGACCGTCCAGTCCAGTCCCAAGACCTCGCAATCCAGCTCGGCCATGGCTTCAAGCCATTGCCCACCGCCCTTGGTAAAGACCAGGCGAGGGATCTTGACGCCCTCATGCTCCCGCTTGAGCTGGCTCAGCACACGCGCTGTATAGGCCAGGCTGAAGGTTTTGAAAGCCGCATCGGCCAGCACGCCGCCCCAGCTGTCAAAAATCATCACGGCCTGGGCGCCGGCCTCGATCTGCGCATTCAGGTAGGTGGCCACCGCATCGGCGTTCACGGCCAGCATTTTGTGCATCAGGTCGGGGCGTTGGTACAGCATGGTCTTGACCAGGCGGTAGTCGTCAGAGCCCGCGCCCTCGACCATATAGCAGGCCAGCGTCCAGGGGCTTCCCGAAAAGCCGATCAGCGGCACGCGGCCGTTCAGCGCCTTGCGGATCGACGTGACGGCGTCAAACACGTAGCGCAGCTTGGCCATGTCGGGCACTTCCAGCTTGGCTACGGCCGCTTCGTCACGCACCGGTGTGGCAAAGCGCGGGCCTTCGCCCAGTGCAAACGACAGGCCCAGGCCCATGGCGTCCGGCACGGTCAGGATGTCGCTGAACAGGATGGCGGCGTCCAGCGGATAGCGGGCCAGGGGCTGCAGCGTGACTTCGGTGGCGTAGTCGGTATTGGTGGCCAGGCCCATGAAACTGCCGGCCTGGGCCCGCGTGGCGCGGTATTCGGGCAAATACCGGCCGGCCTGGCGCATCAGCCAGACGGGGGTGTGATCGGTGGTTTGACGCAGGCAGGCGCGCAAAAAGGTGTCGTTTTGAAGGGGTGCGAACATGGACTGATTGTCTCAGAGCCTGTTTACGCTCTCTTGTTCCGGGATATACGCCCGGCCGGCCTTGGCACTGGCACTGGCGCGGGTTCAGACTTACCATGGCTGAACAGGTTCCAACGGGCATTTAAGGGGCATTTCCATGCGCATGAACGACCAGGAATATTTCCGCAGCTGCATCGCCAAGGAACGGCACCTGGCGCAGTTGCTGGGGCACACGCATATTGAAGAATGCTATGAAAGCGCGGGCACCCTCTGGGATAACGCCCAAGCCCTGCCGCAATGGACACGCGACTGGCGGGCTTGCGGGCCCCTGATGACGGCCTACGGCATCATGGTGGCGTATGACGGCGATGGCGTGACCCTTGGCGCCACCACAGTGCATTTTTCAGATCACCCCAGCCGCGACCGCGCCGTGATGTACGGCATCGTCAAGGAAGTGATCTTCCGGCTCGAACACCACAAGGCCGCGGCGCCACCTGTGGCGGCCATCACATCCGCAGTGTCTTGATAAAGGCTTCCAGCTCGTCAATCGGTAGCGGCTTGCAAAACAGGTAGCCCTGGTAGCAGTCGCAGCCGTGGCGCGACAAAAAGTCGCGCTGCGCTTCAGTTTCAACCCCCTCAGCCACCACACCCAGCCCCAGGCTTTGCGCCAGGCCGATGATGGTGCGCGCAATGGCGGCATCGTTGGGGTCGCGCAGGATGTCTTCCACAAAAGACTTGTCGATCTTCAGTTGGTCGAGCGGCAAACGCTTGAGGCAAGAGAGCGACGAATACCCCATGCCGAAATCGTCGAGCGAGAGGGTCACACCCATTTTCTTGAGTTTGGCCATCTTGGTGATGGTGATCTCCATGTCTTCGGCCAGCAGGCTTTCGGTCAGCTCCAGCTTCAGTTTGTGGGGGCTGACCTTGGTCTCCTTGAGTGCCGCCATCACCAGGTCGACGAATTCGGGGTGGCGGAACTGGCGAACGCTCACATTGACGGCAATGCTCAGCGCGGCGGTTTCGGGGCGATGGGCCCAGGCAGCGAGCTGGCGGCAGGCGGTTTCCAGGGCCCACTGCCCCAGCGGCAGGATCAGCCCGGCCTCTTCGGCCGCCGGGATGAACTCCGAAGGCGGCACCAGGCCGCGCTCACCGTGCTGCCAACGCAGCAGGGCTTCCACACCGTTCATGCGGCCGTCGCGCCCTACCTGGGGCTGGTAGTACAGCAGGAACTGCTTTTCGCGCAGGCCCTGGCGCAAGTCCGACTGCAGGGCGGCGCTGGCCGTCACGGCGGCTTGCATCGCAGGGTTGAAGAAACACACGGTGTTGCGCCCCGACATCTTGGCCTGGTACATGGCCAGGTCGGCCTGCTTGAGCAGGTCGCCGATGTTGTTCAGGGTCTGGTTGAAAGACGTGACGCCGATGCTGCAGGTGCTGTAGTGCTGGTAGCCCGCCAGGCTGTAGGGCTCGGTCAGCGCGGCCAGAATCCGCGCGCCGATGGCCTCGGCTTTCGCGACGGCTTCGCGCGGGTCCTGGCCCAGGTCTTCCAGCATGATGACGAACTCGTCTCCGCCCAGCCGCGCGACCGTGTCGGGCGGCTGCACACAAGCGGCCAGCCGCCTGGCGACCTGCTGCAGCAGCAGGTCGCCCTTTTGGTGGCCCATGGTGTCGTTCAGCGTCTTGAAGTTGTCCAGGTCAATGAACATCAGGGCGCCTTCACGCGGGTGGCGGCGGTTGTGGACGAGGGCCGCCTCCAGCCGGTCCATCAGCAACTGGCGGTTCGGCAGCTGCGTCAGCGGGTCGTAGAAGGCCAGGTGCTTGATCTCGCTTTCGGTCACCTTGCGCCGCGTGATGTCGCGCCCCACGGCAACCCAGTGGGTAAAAAAGACGCCGGCGTCGTCGGCCACCGGCACGATATCGACTTCCATCCAGAAGTGCCGGCCGTTTTTTTTGTAGGTGATGAGTTCGGCTTGCACCGGCTCGCCTTTCTGGAAGGCGGCCCTGATGCGCTCCAGCTCAGTGCGCTGCGTCAGCGGCCCGCACAGCAGGCGCGGCGAATGGCCCAAGGCCTCCTCGGGGCTGTAGCCCGTGTGCTGCTCAAAGGCGTTGTTCACAAAAATAATGCGAAGCCCCTGCCGGCCCGACGGAACGGCCTCGGCGATGAGCACGATATCGTTCAGCCGCGAGATGCTGGTCTCCAGCAGCATGAGCTGCTCGCGTGACTGGCGCCGCTCGCTGACATCGCGAAAGTAAATCGCCAGCCCATCCGGGAAAGGATAGGCGCGTATCTCGAACCATTTGTCCAGCGGTGCGTAAAGCGCTTCAAACTCCACCTGGTAGTTGCCCGCCACGGCCGCCCGGACCTGGTCCGAAAACAGGGTGTTGATGGCGCCCGGAAATTCCTTCCAGATACTTTTGCCCAGCAGCTCCGACGCGGGCCTGCCCAGCAGCCGCGCGCCTTCGCGGTTGAGGTAGTTGAAGCGCCACTGCGTATCCAGCGTGTAAAAGCCTTCGGTGATGCTTTCCAGTGTGATGCCCAGGCGCGTGGCCAGCCGCTGGGCCTCTTCCTGCGTCTGCTGGGTGGCCTGCAGTGCATGGCTGTGCTGCGCGTCCAGCTGCCCGGCGGCAAGTCCTGCCAGCGTTTCCAGGTCTTCTTCCTGCTCGGTGCTGAGGCTTCGCGCCACCTTGTCCATGACCGCCAGCGCGCCCAGCAGCGTGCCGTCTTCCCGCGTCAGCGGCAGGCCCCGGTAAAAGTGGATGTCGGGCGCGCAGCGCGCCGGCAGCTGCGGCAGGCGGGGCGGTGTTTCCAGCGTGGCCTCGCACAAGGCGACCAGCCCTTCGCGCTCCTGCGGCGAAAAGCCGGCGCCCGCACGGAACACCGCCTCGCCGCCCTCAAGCGCCACCACGAGGGCGATGGGCGCATCACAGGCGCGCGCGGCCAGCCGGGCGAGCCGGTCGGCGCCGGAATGAGGCAGGACATGGAGCGCGAATGCGGGATCAACAGTGGGAACAGAAACGGACACGGGCAAGCACCTGCTTTTCAGACATTCAATCAATGATGCTGACGCATGGCGCCGCCTTTTTTGCACGAGATTTGCAAGCGTTGGCGATAAAGCGTTGCAAAACGTTCCGATGCTTACCGGCGTACGGTGTTGTCCTACGCCGCAGGTCGCTGGCGCCTCACGCAAGGTGCTTGCCTCGCCCCTCATGCTGCAGCACCTCCCTCCGCTATTTGCGTTGTTCCTTATTCCCCGCGTTATTTCATCCCAGGCAAGGATCCATGAACCCCCTCGAACTCGACCAGCTGCAGCAATGCCCTGACATTGCCACCTTGCAAACAGTCCTGAGAAATATGTGCACCCGATTCGGTTCGGTCACGCAACTCAATATCGTGCCGGCCGCACATGCCGGCAAACACCAGGCCTTGTGTTTTCTGCGCATGGCCTCCGAGGAAGAAGAGCAAAAGCTCATGAGCGGCCTGGGCATAGGCCGCTTCGGCGGTGAACTCGTGGTCGTCGTGGACCTGCTTGTGGCCGAGCCGCCGCCTCAGACGGAAAGTGCGTGGGGCTCTCTCGCTTGAGGGCGGTGTCTATTTCGTTTGCTTCGCGGCTGCGACTTCGGCTGAGGAGTGCCTGAGCAGCAGGCGGTCCAGCGCGTTCAGGCTGTCAAACGACTCGGCGAAGTCGGCAAACAGCACGGCGTTGTCGGGCGCGGCGGCCTTGCCCTGCCAGGCCGCGCGGAACTGCTCGAAGATTTCGCCAAAGGTCTTTTTGCCGTCTATCAAGGCCAGGATCTTCGCGCCGTATTTGCCGGGATTGACCATCACCGAGACGCCCGAATGCTGGTGCCGCAGCATGAAGGGCTGGCCCTTGTTGCTGCCAAACACTTGCGCTGCGATCTCGCCCGTCAGGGGCTCATGGTAGAAAAATGGCACGTACGCCGCATCGCCGTAAGGCGCGGTGCAAGCGGCGTTTCGGGTGACATACAGCGAATGCGTGATGATGCTGCCCGACATCAACTCGGCCATCTCGTACTGCTTTCGCTGCGGCAGCTTGCGCAGCGCCGCGGCCATGGGCGGCGGCCTGGCGCCCAGCACCATATGGGGCAGGTAGGGGGAACGTCCGCGCTGCACGTCGGTGAATTCCAGATGCATGCCGTGCCCGCCCTTGGCGCCGTCCGCTTCGCCGCCCAGCCAGTCGAACAGCTCGCCCACGCTGTATGAGCGGTCCTGCGAATGCAGCAGCAAGTCGTAGAGGCCGGCGTCCCCGGCCTTGTGGTCGTGATGCAGGTCTTCGCTGCGCTTGAACCAGTTGGTCGCGGGCAGGCTGGCCAGCAAGTCGCGTGTGTTGGTGATCTTGCGCTGCGCGTCCGCGTCGCCGCCATTGACCAGGCGCATGAGTTCCTGCATCTGGTACACGCCGGTGCGGCCTGAAGTGGCATACACCATGAGCCCGATGGCGCCGTCCGCCTTGAGCACGCTCAGCAGCGCCTTGAACCCCAGGTCAGGGTCAGCCAGGTGGTGCAGCACGCCGCTGCAGTTGACGTAATCAAACTTGCCAAGCTGCTCCGCCAACGCGGGCAGGTTCAGCAGCGAGTCATGCACCCAGCGGATGTTGGTCAGCCCGCGAATCTGCGCACGCTCTTTGGCCAGCGCGATGCTGGCCTCGCTCATGTCCAGGTGCACCACCTGCGCATCGGTGTGGCGCAACTGCTCCGCCAGAAAAATCGTCGCATCGCCTGTGCCGCCACCCGCCACCAGCGCCTTGAAGCCATTCTGGAAAGACTGCTTACCGGCAAAGCAGTAGTGATTGATCATCGGCAAGTCTTCCAGCCACGTCAGCACCAGCCGCTTGCGGTCGTCCTGCGGATCGCAAGGCGGGTAAGGCAGTGCCTCGTATTGGTTTCGAACCTCGGGCAGGTAGTTGTCGGGCATTGGGTATTCCGGAAAAACGATTAGCAAAAGCCTATTGTCTCCGGCCGAAGACGTGTCTCCCCCCTTCTCCGCTCACTTCGTGTAGCGGGATCCCCCCTCAGGGGGCGACATCTACGGCCCGGCGAAGCCGGTTCCGTGCTGTCACTTGGTTAAGACAAGAGACTACCTGACGGGTAAAAACTGCAGGAAGGTGCCTCCCAGCAGGTTTTGAACATAGGTAATGACCGCGCGCCGGTACTTCTCGGTCAGCACCGACGACAGCAAATCCAGCCGGCCGATGATCTTGCCGAATTCGCGTTCAAAGCTCAGGTTGCGTTCGCGCTCGGTGATCTCATCGGCCAGCAGCAGCGGCTGGCCGGCGGTGTTGCGGCGCGTGGACAGCATCCACACGGCGATTTCGACATTGCGCGCGGCGTTGTAGATGTACTGCGCGTCCAGGTTGTCGGTCAGGTAGAAGGTGGTTTTTCCGCCATGGGCGGTGACCACCATGTCGGCGCTCGCATAAATGAAGGCCGCCACGCGGTCGCCCCTGAAGTCCGGGCCCAGCGCCAGCGCGAGCGCGGCAATGTCGCGTTTGCCCTGCAACTCGGGCCAGGCCGTGCGGGTGTCTACGGCCACACGCAGTTGGGCCATCGCCGCATCGCGGCTGATGGTGCTGGTTTTCCGCCACTCGGCAGGGTTGCGCCGGTACAGCTTGTCGGCCAGGCGCAGCAGGCTCTCGATGTTGTCGCGCATGCCCAAGGTGGCCATGCGGTTCGTGTCCGACTGGGCGACCTCGCTGGAGGCCATGGGCGCGGCCTGTGCTTCGCCCTTGTGGGTTGGCGCGGGGCTGGCGCAGCCGGCCAGCACGGCCAGGGCCGGTAAAAGCAAAAGAAGGGGGAGACGGAAAAACGGAGACAGAAGGGGTGGAATGGGAAGGTGGACGGGTACCGTGCTCAAGGACATGGCGCATTCTCTGCGGCATGTCCTTGAGGTGCAAGCATGGCTTTCCCTGCCGGCCGCGGGCCCCACCAGGGCTGGCGCGCCTGGAACAGGTTCTCAGGCCAAAGGCGCGTGGTCCCGCACCAGGCCGCGCGACTGCAGCACCCGGTGGTCAATCTTGATGCAGTGGTCCTGCACCACCAGCAAGCCGGCCTCTTCAGCCTTGGCCGCCGCCTGGGCATGGGCGATGCCCAGCTGCATCCACACGGCCTTGGCGCCGATGGCAATGGCCTCGTCGACCACGGGCGGGATGTCTTCGCTGTTGCGAAAGCAGTTCACCAGGTCGATTTTTTCGTGCCGCGCGGCTTCCGCCAGGGTGGAATAGGCTTTTTCGCCCAGCACTTCGGCGGCGTTCGGGTTGACCGGAATGATGCGGTAGCCGTTGGCCTGCATGTAGCGCGCCACGTCAAAACTGGCGCGGTGCGGTTTGGGCGACAAGCCCACCACCGCGATGGTGCGGCAGTGGTTCAGGATGTGCGGCATGCGTTCGGATGGGGGAATAGCGCTCATGGAGTAGGTCTTTCGCTGTTGTTGCCGGGGCCGTATCCCGGTGGTGCTTGAAGTCCGGCCTCAGGCGTCCCTGTATTTCACGGAGCAGCCGTAGGCGCGGCTGGAGGCTACGCTCAGGGGCTTGCCGCCCAGCGCCTCGGTCAGGCCCTGGCGTACGTAGTTGGTGGCCGTCTTGATATCGTCCAGGCGTGCTGATGGAATGCTGTCGATCCCGCCGGCATAGACCAGCTGGCCCTGCGGGCTGATGATGTACATATGCGGTGTGGTCTTGGCGCCATACAGCTGGCCGACCTTGCCGGATTCGTCCATCAGGGTAGCCGTGGGCTGTCCCTGCTTTTCCGTCATCCAGCCTGCCAGTTTGGCGGGCGCAAGGTAGTCGCCGCTGGCAACTTCGGTGGAGTTGATGGCGAGCCACACCACGCCCTTGCCGGTGAATTCCTTTTGCAGGCCCTGCATGTTGCCGTTGTAGTGCTTGCGCACAAAGGGGCAGCCCGGGTTGGTCCATTCCAGCACCACCAGCTTGCCTTTGTAGTCACTGAGTTTGTGCGATTTGCCTGCGGTATCGACGGCCGTGAAGTCCTGCGCGGCTTGGCCCACGGCGGCGGTTGCCTGTGCGTGGGCCGTGAAATGCGCTGCCAGGGGTGCCAGGACCAGCGCGCCCGAAAACAGGCGGCGATTCATAAGATGATTCAACAGGCGGTAAGACATGGTTTGAACTCCTTGAAGAAAGAGAGAACGAAAACTACAGCTTGGCCAGCTCGGCCCTGACATCATCGACCGACAAGATTTCCGACAGCACCACGGGCGCGCGGCCCGGCTTGTAAATCACATACACCGGCACGCCGCTGCGGCCCAGCTGGGCCAGCGCGGCCGTCACCGCCGGGTCGCGCCGCGTCCAGTCGGCGCGCAGCAGCGCCACATTTTTCGCCTTGATGTCGGCCAGCACCGAGGCGTTTGAGAGGGTGGTTTTTTTGTTGTACTGGCAAGTCACGCACCAGGCGGCGGTGAAGTCCACAAACACACTTTGCCCTTGTGCGGCGAGCTGGTCAACCCGGCCCGGCGCCCAGGCCTGCCAGCCGCCAGTCGCGGCGTCTGCCGCGGCGGTGGGTGCGTCGGCCACGGGTTTGGTGATGTTTGGGCCTATAGCCCAGATGCCTAGTGCGCATAGTGCTATCGAAAACGTAGCAATCAACGCGCGTGCGGTGCCGCGCAAGGTCAAGGCCCAGATGGCCAGCGCCATCAGCACCAGCAGGGCCAGCAGGGCCCCCGCCCCGTCAATGCCGCTTTGCTGGCCGAGCACCCAGACCAGCCAGGCGACGGTCGCGAACATCGGAAACGCCATCAGCTGTTTAAACGTCACCATCCAGGCACCGGGGCGCGGCAACGCCCGGGCCACGGCCGGTATGGCGCTGGCCGCCAGGTAAGGCAAGGCCATGCCGATGCCGATGGCCGCAAAAATCGCCAGCGCTTCAAGCGCCGGCAGGCCGACGGCATACCCCAGCGATGCCCCCATGAAAGGCGCGGTGCAGGGCGACGCAATGGCCGTGGCCAGCACGCCCGACAAAAACGCATTGACGGTGGGGTTCTTGGCCTGCCACCCGGCCATGCGGCCCGGCAGGAAATTGCCGAATTCAAACAGGCCCGCCAGGTTCAGGCCCAGCAATGTGAACAGCGCCGCCAGCACCGCCACCACCACCGGGCTTTGCAGGTGAAAGCCCCAGCCCAGCTGTTGCCCGGCGACCCGCAGGCCCAGCAACAGTGCGCCCAGCGCCAGGAAAGACAGCACCACACCCAGCGTGTAGGCCAGGCCGGTGGTCACCCGTGTCGTTTGGTCCTTCACATGCACAAAGCCCACCACCTTGATGGCCAGCACCGGAAACACACAAGGCATGAGGTTCAGGATCAGGCCGCCGAGCAGCGCACCCAGCAAGGCTGCGAACAGGCCCAGTGGGGGCGCACCGGCAGGCGCTGCGCCCGCCGAGGCATTGGCGCGCAGCGCCGCTTCCAGCGCGGGCGGCACCACGGCAACTGCGGCTGCGGCGGGCCACGGGCCTTTCACAGGGGCATCGATACGGTAAGCAGCTTCGCCCAACGCAACCACGACCGGCATGCTGGCCGGGCTTTCGGTTCGCTGGCCCGACAAAGGCACGTTGGCCGTCCACACCGCGCCCTTCCAGGCCTGTTGCCAGGATGCGGCAGGCTCGATCACGCTGCCGGTCTCGGGGTAGAACTCCAGCGTTTTGCCTTGCAGCGCGGCGGGCAGGCCGGTCAGCGAAACCTGGATGGCCCGTTCCGCCACAGCCACCTGGCTGGCGCCGGCAGGAAGGGATTTTGGGGTCGCCGTGAACGCCGCCTGAAAATCCTCACTGCTGGCTGCGGTGGAGCTTTTCACCGGAATGCTCAGCGTAAAGTCACCTTCTTGCGGGATGCATTCCTTGCGACACACCAGCCAGGCCGCCTTGAGCTTGACCTGCAGCTGCGTGCCCGCAAAGCTGGGCGCCACCGTGAGCGGCACGGGCAGCAGCACGGTTTTTTCATAGCCGTAGTTGGCCAGCGTGCCGATGGGGATTTTTTTCGGTGTCGGCCAGGCGATGTCGCCCGCGGTGATGCCGGCGGGCAGCTGCCAGCTGAGTTCTGTGGGCAGGCCCGAGTCGCCTGAATTCTTCCAGTAGGTATGCCATTCGGGCTGGTGCGTCAGCTTCAGGCCTACCCAGACCGGCTGGCCGGGCTGCACGCCCTGGGGCGCCCAGGCCAGCAGCTCGGCACGGACCTGTTCCGTCGTGACCACCGCCACATGCGCGCCGCCACCCGCGCCGCCTTTGCCCAGCAAATTCAATGTATTGTTTTGGGCGCTCGCCCTTGTAGGTAAAGCGCCGGCAGCTATCAAAAAAGTAGCAACTATCGCGAGGAGCAGGGAGCGCTTCAAATGCATGGTGGAGGTGTGAGCAAGCAGTAGAGGCATTAGTTCCTGGGAGCGCATGGCTATGGGTCGGCGCGGCGGGCCTCTTATTACAGCTGTTTATGGGCCCAACTCCGATAATAGGGTCATGCCCCGCATTGTCCTTGCCACCCTGAACGCCAAATACATCCATGCCTCGCTGGGTTTGCGTTATCTGCTGGCCAATATGGACAGGCACGGCGGCCCCGGCCTGCGGGCCCAGACGCAGCTTCGTGAATTCGTGATCCAGCAGCGGCCCACACAAATCGTGGAAGAGTTGCTGGCGCTGGAACCCGAAGTGATCGGCCTGGGTATCTATATATGGAACGTGGTCGAGACCACCCAGGTCGTGCGCCTGCTCAAGACCTTGCGGCCCGGCATCAAGATCGTGCTGGGCGGGCCCGAAGTCAGCTTTGAAACCGGCGAGCAGGAGATTTGCCGCCTGGCCGACCATGTGGTCACCGGCTGGGGCGACGTGAGCTTTCCCAAACTGTGCCGCGCCTTGCTGGACGGCCCGCAGCCGCTGATGAAAGTTATTTCGGGCGAGCAACCTGCGCTGGAGGCGCTGGCGCTGCCCTATGCCGAATACACGGACCAAGACCTGGCCAAACGCCTGCTGTATGTCGAAGCCTCGCGCGGCTGCCCCTTCAAATGCGAGTTTTGCCTCAGCGCCCTCGACAAAACCGCCTGGGCCTTCGACCTGGATGTTTTTATGGCCGAGATGGAGGCGCTCTACGCCCGTGGCGCGCGCAATTTCAAGTTCGTCGACCGCACCTTCAACCTGAAGGTCGAGAACTCGGTGCGCATCCTGCAGTTTTTCCTGGACCGCATGGCGCCTGATCTGTTTGTGCATTTCGAGGTGGTGCCCGACAGCCTGCCGGATCGGCTGAAAGCGCTGATCGCGCAGTTTCCGCCCGGCTCGCTGCAGTTTGAAGTCGGCATCCAGAGCTTTAACCCCGAGGTGCAGCAGCGCATCTCGCGCAAGCAAGACAACGACAAGACCGCCGACAACCTGCGCTGGCTGGTGAACGAAAGCCAGGCCCATGTGCATGCCGACCTGATCTTCGGCCTGCCCGGCGAAACCCTGGACAGCTTTGCCGCGGGCTTTGACCGACTCTATGAACTGGCGCCGCATGAAATCCAGTTCGGCATCCTGAAGCGCCTGCGCGGCACGCCCATCACCCGGCACACCGACGGCTTCGCCATGGCCTACGACCCGCAGACGCCGTACACGATCTTGCAGAACTCCACAATCGACTTTGTCACCATGCAGCGCATCAACCGCTTTGCGCGCTACTGGGAGATGGTGGCCAATTCGGGGCGTTTTGCGCGGGGGCTCAAGCTGCTGCTGGAGCCAGGTTCGGCCTTCGGCCATTTCCTGGGCTTTAGCGACTGGCTTTGGCAGACCACCGGCAAAACGCACGAGTTCGCGCTGGAAAAGCTGGTCGACCTGCTGTGTGCGCACCTTATTGAAGTGCGTGGTATGGCCGGCAGCGATGTCCGCAATGCCTTGCTAGCCGACTACCTGGCCAGCGGCGCCCGGGGCCGGCCGCAGAGCCTGGCGGAGTTGCTGGGCGGCGCGCGCGCGGGCTCGGTGCAGCCTCTTGCAGGCAGGCAAGGCGCCGCGCGGCAAGGGCGGCATGCAGGGCAGCAAGCAGCGCATCGAGACGAAATCCAGAAGGCTGCCGCGGCGGCTTGATGCGGGTTTTGGCCTCCAGCCCAGAGGACATGAGCGTCAGGGGCTCCTGAATTAATAGCAAACCCTTTCGGTTTTCACCCTCCGGTCGCTTGCCCGGGCGGGTTCCGCGTTGAATTCGCGGGCCCTTGCCGCTATGGATTTAGGAGCGACTCACCCATGAATCCAGAGGGCTAGAGCCGAAAAAGGCCACTAAACCAGTCGCCTTCAGCGCCATCCGCCGCACTGTCAAGGATTTCAGCTATCCTTAGCCCCTTCACAACTACCGACCGCCATCACGTGTCCGACGTTCCCCCTAGTCGGTCTTCCAGGCCGGAAGACAAGCGCGGCTTTTTGCAAAAGCTGGCTGAAATGCTCCACCCCGGTCCCGACTCGAAAGACGAGTTGATCGAAACCCTGGTGGAAGCCCAGGACAATGACGTTATTGGCGCCCAGAGCCGTGAAATGCTCGAGGGCGTGATTCGCATGGCCGACATGACGGCCGGCGACGTCATGGTGGCGGCCCCGCGCATGGATGTCATCAACATCGATGCGCCCTTTGACGAGTTGCTGCACCTGGTGATCGACACCGCCCACTCGCGCTTTCCCGTCTACGAAGGCGAAAAGGAAAACATCCTCGGCATCCTGATGGCCAAGGACCTGCTCAAGCTGCAGCGCGCGCCCGAACTCAACATCAAGGCCTTGCTGCGCCCCGCCGTCTTTGTGCCTGAAAGCAAGGGGCTGAACGACCTGCTGCGCGAGTTCCGCGGCAACCGCAACCACCTGGCCATCGTGATTGACGAGTTCGGCCGCGTCGCCGGCCTCATCACGATTGAAGACGTGCTCGAGCAGATCGTGGGCGAGATCGAGGACGAATTCGACATCGCAGAAGACGAGGGCGACATCTTCGGCCTGACCGACCATACCTACCGCGTCAGCGGCGACACGTCCATCGAGCGCGTGAACGAAGCCTTCGGCGTGACATTGCCCGAAACCGACTTCGACACCATAGGCGGCCTGGTCGCACACGAGATGGGCCACGTCCCCAAGCGCGGTGAACACTACGCGCTGGCCGGCCTGCAATTCACGGTGCTGCACACCAAGGGTGGTGCGGTGCGCTGGTTCAAGGTCTCGCCGGTTTCCGCCGGCGTTTGACGATACATAACAAAGAGGGCGACTATGGCACGGGACTCCATTCACAGCATGATGTCCCACCTGCCGACCTTGCCCGCGCTGCTTGAGCACGCGCGCAACCCGCCGCCGCGCAAGGGCATCTCCCTGTTTCAGATCGTGATCGTGCTGATCGCCGGCTGCGCGCACGCCGCCAGCATCGCCTGGCCCTTTGATTTCGGCTTTGCGCAGGGCTTGCCGGTGTGGTGGCTGCAGTTGCTGGCACTTTTCCTGTTCGTCGCGCAAATCGACAGCTTTCGCTCCTGGAGGCGCGCGGCCTGGCTGGGCGGCCTTTTTGCCACGGCGATGCTGTGCAGCTCCTTTTGGTGGCTCTTTATTTCCATGCACTACTACGGCGGCCTGGCCGCGCCGCTGACGGTGCTGGCCGTGTTGCTGCTGGCGGCCTTTATGGGGCTGTACTACGCGGCGGCGTCGGCGGTTTTTGTGTTCGTGGCGCCTTCAGCCAAGTTCCCGCGCGCGGTGGTGTTTGCCTCCGTGTGGTTGCTGGCCGAGCTGGGCCGGGTCGAGTTCTTCACCGGTTTCCCCTGGGGCGAGGGCGGTTACGCCCACGTCGATGGCTGGGCCAGGCCGCTGGCCGCCTGGGTGGGCGTGCACGGCCTGACCTTCCTTGCGGCGCTGGCCGCGGCGTGGCTGGCGATGGCTTTGCGGGCCTCGCGCATGCAGTGGGTGACGGCGCTTGCGATTGTGGTTGCCAGCGTGGTGCTGTCTTATCTTCCGGCGCAGGCCGCCTGGCCCGCAGAGGGCGCCTCAGCCCCGGCCGAACCGCTACAGGTCACGCTGCTGCAAGGCAATATCCCGCAGAACGAAAAATTCCAGACCGGCACTGGTGTGGCCACCGCGCTACGCTGGTATGGCGAGCAACTGCGCGATGCCAAAACGCCATTGGTGGTGGCGCCGGAAACCGCCATCCCGATGCTGCCGCAGCAACTGCCCCAAGGTTATTGGCAGGCACTGCAGACGCGCTTTGCCACCGGTCAGCAGGCTGCGCTGGTCGGCGTGCCGGTCGGTGATTCGCAGGCCGGCTATGCCAATTCGGTGCTGGGCTTCAAGCCTGCCGTAGCCGGGCAGCCGTCGGCCAAGGAGCCCTACCGCTTTGACAAGCACCACCTGGTGCCGTTCGGCGAATTTGTACCGCCCGGCTTTCGCTGGTTCATCAACATGATGAATATCCCGCTGGGCGACTTCAACCGCGGCGCAGTCGGCCAGGCCTCGTTTGAGTGGAAAGGCCAGCGGCTGGCGCCCAACATCTGCTACGAGGATTTGTTTGGCGAGGAACTGGGCGTGCGCTTTATCGACCCGGCGCTGGCGCCCACCATCTTTGTGAATGTGAGCAATATCGCCTGGTTCGGCAACACGGTGGCCATCGACCAGCACTTGCAAATCTCGCGCATGCGCGCATTGGAATTCAGCCGCCCGATGATCCGCGCCACCAACACCGGCGCCACCGTCATCATCGACCACCTCGGCAAGGTCACGCACTCGCTGGACCGCCACACGCGCGGCGCGCTGGTTGGCGAAGTTGAAGGGCGCGTTGGCATCACGCCTTATGCCTGGTGGATCTCGCGTTACGGCATGTGGCCGCTGTGGGCGCTGGGCGTTGGTGTCGCGGTACTCGCACTGGCGTTCCGCCGACGCCGATAAGGCAGGGCACACCCCTATCGGGGCTCACTGCGTGTAGCCCCTTTTCCCCTTGCAGGGGACGGCGCCTGCGGCCTGTGAAATAGGTTCACCCTGTCGGACGCTCACTTCGTGTAGCGCCTTCCCCCTTCCAGGGGCGGCGCCTTCGGCCTGGCAAAGCCAGTTCCGTGGCGCCTGCTGGATGGGAGGGTGCTGTGGTGAGTTAGGTGTGCGTGGCCGCCATCACGCCATGCAAAAGCTCTGGCAACATCTCCAGCATGCGCAGCGCATCCTGCCCCGGCGGCGTGCTGGTCGCAAAGTACATCTGCAGCGGCGCGTGGGCAAACTCATGCAGGGGCACGGCCGTCAGGGTCGCCGGATCCAGGTTGCTGGCGGTGAGGAAATCCACCACCGTCCAGCCCATGCCGCGTTTGACGAGCTCCAGCGCCAGCCGCGAGGTTTGCACTTGCAAGACTGCCGGGGCGCTCAGGCCCAGGTGGCGGGCCAGCTCGTCAATCGACTGGCACATCGGGTCTTCGCCTACCAGCCGTATCAAGGGCATGCTGGATAAAAACGACATGGGGTTTTGCCGCCGCGCCCGGACCGCGCGCTGCCAGATCTCGCGCGTGACGGCCAGGTAGAGCGGCCCGCTCACCAGCGTCGTGCTGGTCAAAAGTGGGTGCGGGTGCTCGTAAAAACCCAGTGCGAAGTCCACACTGCGCGTGAGCAGCGCCTGCACCATCTGGTCCTGGTGCAGCGTGCGCACTTCGATGCGCACGCGCGGGTGGCGCGCCAGATGTTTTTCAAGCACCAGCGGCAAGAATTCGTGGCTGATCGACGGGATGGCCGCCAGCCGCACCTGGCCGTCGGCCGCCTGCCGCAGATTCACGGCGATGCGCTTGAGCCCGTCCAGCTTCTGGTGGATCAGGGTGGACTCTTCAAACAGCACACGCGCCTCGGGCGTCGGCGCCAGCGTGCCTTTGCCGCGGGTGAAGAGCTTGTAGCCCAGCTGCAGCTCGGTGTGCGCGATGGTTTTGCTGACGGCCGAGGGCGTGATGCAGATCAGCCGCGCGGCGGCGCTCATATTGCCGGTCTGCATCACGGCCTGGAAGACTTCGAGTTGCCGGAGGTTCATGGGGCCATGCGGTTATTGGAAGGGGTATGACTTTTACTCACACCCCTCGTTACATTATGCATCGCCGGGTACCGCCAGCGTGGCTACGATGAGCCACCTTGGGCCACTTGCCCGAGGGAAATCGCGGCACAGGCAGCGTAAATGGCAGCCCAAACGGCACCGCCTCTTCAGCTTCTTGTGCGCCCAACTGAATTGATTCCATTCCTTCATACCCTGGGAGACATCGCATGCACCTCACATCCACCCTCTTGAAGCTGGGCGCAGGCCTCGGCTTCGTCGCGCTGACCACGCTGGGCGCACCCGCGCTGGCGCAGACCGCCAAGCCCAACGTCGTGATTTTGGCCACCGGCGGCACCATCGCCGGCGCCGGTGCTTCGGCCCTGAACAGCGCGACTTACGCGGCCGCCAAGGTGCCGGTCGACAAGCTGCTGGCCGGCCTGCCCGAGCTGGCCAATGTGGCCAACGTGAAGGGCGAGCAGATCTCGCAAATCGCGTCCGAAAGCTTTACCAACGACAACCTGATGAAACTGGGCAAGCGCATCTCGGCGCTGGTCAAGCAGGCCGATGTGGACGGCATCGTCGTCACCCACGGCACCGACACGCTGGAAGAAACCGCCTACTTCCTCAACCTCGTGATCCGCACCAGCAAGCCCATCGTGGTGGTGGGCTCCATGCGCCCCGGCACGGCGCTGTCGGCCGACGGCGCGCTCAACCTCTTTAACGCCGTGAGCGTGGCCGCCAGCAAAGATGCGGCTGGCAAGGGCGTGCTGGTCACCATGAACGACGAGCTGCAGAGCGGGCGCGACGTCGCCAAGATCATCAACATCAAGACCGAGGCTTTCAAGAGCCAATGGGGCCCGCTGGGCATGGTGGTCGAAGGCAACAACTACTGGTTCCGCGCACCTGTGAAGCGCCACACCGCACAGTCCGAATTCAACATTGACGACTTCGAAGCGCTTGCGCCGGTCGACATCGTCTACGGTTACGGCAACGTGCCGCGCGCCACGGTGGACGCCGTGGGCAAGACCGCCATCAAGGCCCTCATCCACGCCGGCACCGGCAACGGCTCCGTGGCCGACCGGGTGGTTCCCGCGCTGCAGGAAGTCCGCGCCAAAGGCATCCAGGTTGTGCGCTCCTCGCGCGTGCCTGAAGGCTTTGTGCTGCGCAACGCCGAGCAGCCCGATGACAAATACGACTGGGTGGTCGCGCATGACCTGAACCCGCAAAAGGCCCGCATCCTGGCCGCCGTGGCGCTGACCAAAAACCTGGATAGCAAGGAACTGCAGCGCGTCTTCTGGCAGTACTGAGCAATCTGAGCGCCATAACGTCAAAGGGCGATGCCGGCAACGGCATCGCCCTTTTTTCATTTGCGCGAGAAAGGTGGCCCTCAGCTTACAGCTGGCTCATGCCACCATCCACGATGAGCTCGGTGCCCACGATGAACGCGGCTTCCGGTGACGACAGGTAAACCACGGCGCTGGCCACTTCGTCAGGGGTGCCGAAACGCTTGAGCGGAACTTGCGCCTGGATGCTTGCGGCCAGCGCACCGAGCTGGTCGGCGGGCACACCCAGCTTGCCGTACAGCGGCGTGGTGACCGGGCCGGGGCTCACCACATTGACGCGGATGCCGCGTGCCACCAGTTCAGACGACAAGGTCTTGGCCAGCGAAATCAGCGCGGCCTTACTCGCGGCGTACACGCTGGAGTTGGGCATGCCGATGTGGGCGTTGATGGAGCCGTTCAGGATGATGGCGGCGCCGGTGTTCAGCAGCGGCGACAGTGCCTGAATGGAGAAGAAAGCACCCTTCACGTTGACGTTGAAGGTGTCGTCCCAGAGGGCTTCGTCCACGCCTTCCAGCGGGGCGAACCTGGCCAGGCCTGCGTTGATAAATACCGCATCCAGCGTGATGCCTTCGGCCACCAGCGCGGCGGCCAGTGCCTTGGCCGAGCCGGGGGCTCCGGCATCGTTGCGCAGGGCGATGGCGCCTTCGCCCAGTTGGGCTCTGGCTTGGTCAAGCGTCGCCTGGTCGCGGCCGGTGATCACAACGCGGGCGCCTTGCGCTGCGAACTGCAATGCAGTGGCCAAGCCAATGCCACTGTTGCCGCCCGTGACGAGCACGGTCTTGTTGGCAAAACGGGGTGTGAAGGAGGTGGTTTGCGTGGTCATGATGGTTTCCTTTTGTCGTGTAAGTAAGTGGTTTCTGTGGTTTCTGTGGTTTCGGGGTTCGGTGGGCCTTGTTGCCAGCCGATGAGCCCAATGTACGGTTCATCTTCTATTGGAAGAAGGGTTGAAAAGTGTTTTAATCATTCATCTTTTGTGAATTTATGGGCTTGAAATGGACCGCTTGCGCGCCTTTGAAGTGTTTGCCGCCGTCGTGGGCCGCGGCAGTTTCACGCGGGCGGCCGATGCGCTGGACACTTCGCCGGCCAATGTCACCCGCTACATCAATGAGCTGGAAGCCCACTTGGGCACGCGCCTGCTCAACCGCAGCTCGCGCAAGCTCTCGCTCACGGAAAGCGGTGAGGCGCTGTATGAGCGCAGCAAATCCATCCTCGAAGAAGTGGCTGACGCCGAAGCGCTGGCCTCGTCGGCCACGCTGCAGCCGCGCGGGCGCCTGCGCATCAATGCGCCCGTGAGCTTCGGCATACGCCAGCTGGCGCCGCTGTGGCCGCGCTTCATGCAAAGCTATCCGGATGTGGAACTCGACATCGCCCTCAGCGACCGCGTGGTCGACATCGTGGAGGAGGGCTATGACCTGGCCATCCGCATTTCGCGCGCCGGCCCGGCCACCCATGCGGCGCGCAAGCTGGCCACCTCCCGCAACATCGTCTGCGCGGCGCCCGCCTACCTGAAGAACCACGGCACGCCCCAGGTGCCCGCAGACCTGGCGGCGCACCGCTGCCTGGGCTACACCTATGCGGCCACCGCCAATGAATGGCATTTTTTGGATGGGCAGGCGCGCGAGCACGTGGTCAAGGTCAACTACGTCATGCATGCCAACAACGGAGACACCGCGCGTGAGGCGGCGCTCGCCGGGCAGGGCGTTATCTGGCAGCCGGCCTTCCTGATCGGCGAGGATTTGCGCGAAGGGCAACTGGTGCCGCTGCTGCCTGGCTATCGCGTGCCCGACACCGACGTGCTGGCGGTCTACCCCAGCCGCCGCCATCTCAGCGCCAAGGTGCGGGTGATGGTGGATTTCCTGGTCGAAGCCTTCAAGACCGCGCCGGCGTGGTACGTGCCGCCCGAAGTGGCAACGCCTGCAGCCGCCACGGCGCCCGCGCGTCGCCGCCGCGTAAAATGAACGGTTTCGCGCCGCTATGCGGTGCGGCCTTGCTTTCCCCGGCGCCGCCTCAGGCGCCGCGCTTTTGTCCTGAACCCATTCCTATGCTCACTTTCCAGCAAATCATCTTGAAGCTGCAGTCCTACTGGGCCGACCAGGGCTGCGCACTGCTGCAACCCTATGACATGGAAGTCGGCGCCGGCACCTCGCACACCGCCACCTTCCTGCGCGCCCTGGGCCCTGAGCCCTGGAAAGCCGCCTATGTGCAGCCCAGCCGCCGCCCCAAAGACGGCCGCTACGGCGAGAACCCCAACCGCCTGCAGCACTACTACCAGTACCAGGTCGTCCTGAAGCCGGCGCCTGCCAACATCCTGGAGCTTTACCTTGGCTCCCTCGAAGCGCTGGGCTTTGACCTGAAGCAAAACGACATCCGTTTTGTCGAAGACGATTGGGAAAACCCGACGCTGGGCGCCTGGGGCCTGGGCTGGGAAGTCTGGCTCAACGGCATGGAAGTCACGCAGTTCACCTACTTCCAGCAGGTCGGCGGCATCGACTGCAAGCCCGCCACCGGCGAGATCACCTACGGCCTGGAGCGCCTGGCCATGTATTTGCAAGGCGTGGACAACGTCTACAACCTGACCTGGACCGAGGGCCTCAGTTATGGCGACGTCTACAAACAAAACGAGGTGGAGCAGTCCACCTACAACTTCGAGCACAGCGACGTGGACTTTCTACGAGGCGTACCGGAAAAAGGCATTCCCGGCGCGTTTGAGAGCCACGAGAAGCAGGCGAAGTATCTGATTGAGCAGCAACTTGCGCTGCCCGCTTATGAGCAAGTGCTCAAGGCCGCCCATACTTTCAACCTGCTGGACGCGCGCGGCGCCATCAGCGTGACCGAACGCGCCGCCTACATCGGCCGCATCCGCAATCTGGCCCGCGCCGTGGCGCAAAGCTATTACGAAAGCCGCGAGCGCCTGGGCTTCCCGATGGCGCCGCGCGAATGGGTCGAGCAGATGGTGAAAAAGGCGGCCTGATGATTCTGGAAATCGCCCAGTTGCAGGTCAAGCCTGGCGAAGCGGCCGCTTTTGAGGCGGCCTTTGCCCAGGCGCAATCGATCATCGCGTCGATGGGTGGCTACCAGGGCCATGAGCTGCAGCGCTGCCTGGAAAACGACCACCACTACATGCTGCTGGTGCGCTGGAACACGCTGGAAGACCACACCGTCGGTTTCCGTCAGTCGGAGCCCTACCAGGCGTGGCGCAAGCTGCTCCACCATTTTTACGATCCGTTTCCCACGGTGTTGCACTACACCGATGCCACGCCAAAACGGTGAGCTGATCTCCGATGCCCACCATCTTTTCCCATATTGCCGTCCCCATTGCAGCCGCAGTGGCTCTGGGCAGCAAGCGAATCCCGCCCTCCATGCTGGTGGCGGGCATGGTTGCGGCCATCCTTCCTGACTTTGACGGCATCGCTTTCAAGCTCGGCATCCACTACGGCGGCATCTGGGGCCATCGCGGCTTTACCCATACCCTGGGCTTTGCGCTCGTCGTTGGGTTCATCGGCTGGTGGCTGGCGCGCCACTGGAAGCTGGCGCCATGGCAAGGCTATGCGTGGATCGCGCTTTGCGTGTTTTCGCATCCCTTGCTGGACACGCTGACCAACGGCGGCGTGGCCATTCCTTTGTACTGGCCGTTTTCCGAGCAGCGCTTCTTCAGCCCCTGGCGGCCTGTCGAGGTGTCGCCGGTTGCCTTCTCCCGATTCTTCACGCAACGCGGCGCCGACGTGTTGCTCAATGAGGCCCGAACCATCTGGCTGCCGCTGATGGCCGCCGCCCTGGCTATTTTTGCGCTCCGACATTCCCGAAAAACCCCATGAACGCTTCCCAAAATCTTCTCGTAGAACTGTTTGTCGAAGAGCTGCCGCCCAAGGCGCTTAAAAAGCTGGGCGATGCTTTTGCCGGCGTGCTGTTCGAGCAGCTCAAGGCACAGGGCCTGACGGCGGCCGATTCGGTGCTTACCGCGTTTGCCTCGCCGCGCCGCCTGGCCGCGCATGTCACGGCCGTGGCTCCAGACGCCGCCGACAAGGCGGTATCGCAAAAACTCATGCCGGTGGCGGTGGGGCTGGATGCGTCGGGCAATGCCACGCCGGCCTTGCTCAAAAAACTGCAGGCGCTGGGCGCTGATGCATCGGCTGTGGCCGGCCTCAAGCGCGCACCCGACGGCAAGGCCGAAGCACTGTTCTACGACAGCACCGTCAAGGGTGCGACGCTGGCTGAAGGCCTGCAAAAGGCCTTGCTTGAGTCCATTGCCAAGCTGCCGATCCCCAAGGTCATGACCTACCAGCTGGCCGACGGCTGGAGCGATGTGAAGTTTGTGCGCCCGGCCCACGGCCTGGTCGCGCTGCACGGCAGCGGCGTGGTGGCCATCGAGGCGCTGGGCCTGAAGGCCGGCAACATCACGCACGGTCATCGCTTTGAGGCCTCCGTCGACCCGGTAGTGCTGAAGGACGCCGACAGCTACGCCGCCATACTGCAAAAAGACGGCGCCGTGATCGCCAGCTTTGCCGCGCGCAGGGCTGAGATTGTCAAGCAACTCGCAGCGGCCGCAGCCAAGGTCGGCGGTGGCGTCAAGGCCATTGACGACGACGCGCTGCTCGACGAAGTAACCGCGCTGGTTGAGCGCCCCAATGTGCTGGTCTGCGAATTTGAAACAGAATTCCTCGGCGTGCCGCAGGAATGCCTCATCCTCACGATGAAGGCCAACCAGAAGTATTTCCCGCTACTCGATGCGTCGGGCAAGCTCACCAACAAGTTTCTGGTCGTCAGCAACATCAGCCCAACCGATGCGAGCGCCGTGATCGGCGGCAACGAACGTGTGGTGCGCCCGCGTTTGGCTGACGCCAAGTTCTTCTTTGACCAGGACCGCAAGAAGACCCTGGCTTCGCGCGTTGAAGGCCTGGGCAAGGTGGTGTATCACAACAAGCTGGGCACGCAGGGCGAGCGCACGCAGCGTGTGCGCGCCATTGCAGAAGCCATCGCCAACCGCATCGACGTCGGACGGGTCGCCGATGTGCAGCGCGCCGCTGAACTGGCCAAGACCGACCTGGTGACCGACATGGTGGGGGAGTTCCCCGAGTTGCAGGGCACCATGGGCCGTTACTACGCGCTCAACGACGGCCTCAGCGCCGACGTGGCCGATGCGATTGAAGACCATTACAAGCCACGCTTTGCCGGCGACGAGTTGCCGCGCAACACCGTCGGCTTGATCGTCGCTTTGGCCGACAAGCTCGAAACGCTGGTCGGCATGTTCGGCATCGGCAACCTGCCCACCGGCGACAAGGACCCCTTTGCCCTGCGCCGCCATGCGCTGGGCGTGATCCGTATGCTGGAAGAAAAATCGGTGCCAATTTCTATTTTTGATTTGGTTCAGGCCGCGAGTGAGAGATTTCCTATCGGATTGTTTGTCGGAGACAAGGATGGGCAGCGCTCTTCCAATCAACTTGCAGCGCTTAGAGCCTTTTTCTTTGATCGGTATGAAGTTGTGCTCAAAGAACGTGGATACAGCCCGCAGGAGATAGAGGCTGTATTCGCATCTGGCAATGTAGAGGGCGAAACGCTTGGGCAGGTTTCCAAACGTCTTGCCGCCGTGCGCACTTTTGCCGCGCTGCCCGAAGCGCCGGCGCTGGCCGCAGCCAACAAGCGCGTTGGCAATATCCTGAAAAAGGCGGAAGGCACCGTCGAAGCCGCCGTCAAGCCCGAGTTGCTGCAGGAAGCGGCCGAGAAGTCGCTGGCTGAAGCATTGAAGACTGTGGCGCCCAAAGCCGAGGCTGCCTTTGCGTCCGGCGACTATGCGGCATCGCTGCAGGCACTGGCTGCCCTGAAGGCGCCGGTCGATGCCTTCTTCGACGGCGTGATGGTCAACGCCGAAGACCCGGCGCTCAAGGCCAACCGCCTCGGCCTGCTGGCCACGCTGCATCAAGCCATGAACCGGGTAGCTGACTTGTCCAAACTAGCGGCGTAAGCTCACAGTCTCAGCCAAGGCAAACACCATGAAACTCGTCATCCTCGACCGCGACGGCACCATCAACAGCGACAGCGACGAATTCGTCAAGACGCCGGACGAGTGGCTGCCTTTGCCCGGTTCGCTGGAGGCGATCGCGCGGCTCAACCATGCGGGCTGGCACGTGGTGATCGCGTCCAACCAGTCGGGGTTGGGGCGGGGCCTGTTTGACGTGGCGTCGCTCAACGCCATGCACGCCAAGATGCACAAGATGCTGGCGGCCGTTGGCGGCAGGGTGGATGCGGTGTTTTATTGCCCGCACAGCCCGGAAGAAAGCTGCAATTGCCGCAAGCCCTTGCCCGGCCTGTTTGAGCAGATCGGGGCGCGTTTCGGCGTGCCGCTCAAGGGCGTGCCCACAGCGGGCGATTCGCTGCGCGACCTGCAGGCCGGCGCGGCAGCCGGCTGCGAGCCGCACCTGGTGCTGACGGGCAAGTCGGCAAACGGGCCACCCGAAGGCCTGCCGGCAGGCACCACGGTGCACACCGATCTGACGGCTTTCGCTGATTTCATTTTGCAGCGCGCGGCACGGCCGCTGGCGGTGGCGATATAAAAATGATAGCGGGTTGCCTATACCACGCCTGGGCTGCAGCCTGAAATGCCTTAAAAAACTCGGCAAGCAGAATATCCGCACTTCGCGCCCCTTTATTGACCTTTCCAGACAGCCCGGAAACCTCCACATGCCTTTTATCCGCTCCGTCCTGCACCTTCTCTGGATGGCCATCACCATCATTCCCTGGGCTACCTTCGTGGTCATCGCCTCCCTCTTCGTCAGCAGTACCAGGATGTACTGGATGTGCGCGGGCTGGCTGCGCGTGGCGGTCAGCGGCGGCACCTTCATCCTGGGCATCAAGAACCGGGTGACCGGCATGGAAAACCTGCCCACGGGCCAGACCAGCGCTGCGGTGCTGCTGCTCAAGCACCAGAGCACCTGGGAAACCCTGTGCATGCCGACTTTGATGCCGCACCCGCTGGCCTACGTCTTCAAGAAAGAGCTCTTGTACGTGCCGTTCTTCGGCTGGGCCATGGCGCGCATGGACATGATCCACATTGACCGCAGCCAGCGGTCGCAGGCCTTTAACAAAGTGGTCGTGCAGGGCAAACGTCTGATGGCGCAGGGCACCTGGGTCATCATGTTCCCAGAAGGCACACGCATTCCGCGCGGCCAGAAGGGCGTCTACAAATCCGGCGGCACGCGCCTGGCCATCGAAACCGGCGCGCCGGTGATCCCGATCGCGGTGACCTCGGCCAAATGCTGGCCGCGCAAGGCCTTTATCAAAACGCCGGGCATTGTCGACATCTCCATCGGCAAGCCGATACCCAGCGCCGGCCGCCAGCCGGACGAACTCATGCGCGAGGTCGAGAGCTGGATCGAGGCTGAAATGCGACGGCTGGACCCCGAGGCCTATGCCGGCGAGACGGTTGCTGCGCCTGCTTCACCCGCCGCGCCCAATACCTGAGCGCTACGTTCACTCGCACCACCGCGCTAAACTGCCATGATGCAACGGCTTCTTCAGTTCACGCTCGATCTGTTTGATTCAGCGCCTGCGCCGCCTGCCGGCGTAACTGGCAGCCCCAAAGCCAAAAAACTCAAGCCAAAAAGGCCTGAACCCCGCACAGGGCATGTGCAACCAGCTATCGAAAACATAGCGAAAGTTGAATTCGTCGGGCCGCAGCTCCCCGCGCAAACCCTTCAGCAGGCCCTGGCGCCGGCCACCTTCCGCCACCCGCGCGCCACGCGCGAAACCGTACTCGACGGCATTTTGGTGGCCTATGAATTCCGCCGCAGCAAACGCAAAACCATCGGCTTTTCCGCTGGCGCTGACGGCCTCACGGTGAGCGCGCCCAAGTGGGTGCCGCTGTATGAGATCGACAAGGCCGTGCTCGAAAAGGCCGGCTGGATTCTCGCCAAGCTGCAGGAAACCCGTGAGCGCCATGAGCGCATGGAGTCCGCCCGCATTGAGTGGAAAGACGGCACGACGCTGCCTTTCCTGGGCGACCAGGTCATTGTGGTGATCGATCCGCGGCATGCCTTCGGAGGTGTGGGCGCAGAGCTTAAGACCCGCGCCGCCGAAGTGTTGCTGCAGGGCCAGGCCGATGCCGCCACCGGCACCCTGCCCGGCGTGGCGCAGCTCACGCTGCATGTGGGCCTGCCGCAAAACGCGTCGGCAGAGCAGATCCGCGACGCCGTGCAGGCCTGGCTGATGCGCCAGGCCAAGCGCGTGTTTATTGAACGCCTGAACCATTTCGCGCCGCAACTGGGCGTGCAGTGGCACAAACTCAGCCTCTCCAGCGCCGGCACGCGCTGGGGCAGCGCCAGCGCGGACGGCTCCATCCGGCTGAACTGGCGGCTGATCCACTTCAAACAGTCGGTGATCGACTATGTGGTGGTGCACGAGCTGAGCCATTTGCGTGTCATGGACCACAGCCCGCGGTTTTGGGACACCGTGCGCACCGTGGTGCCTGATTACGCCGAATTGCGCGGCCAGCTCAAGGATGAGGCCATTCCGCGCTGGTAACCGTGCGGGCAAGCTGCCGGGTCCCGCCAAAAGCCGTCCTGGGATCGCCAGGCTGACCCTTGAAGCAAGCAAAAAAGCAGTTATTGACCGTTAACTAACCGTTCACTAACCGTTGGTAGAAATCGGCGGGCCCAAAGTAGTGCAACTGTGGGTTACTTGGTAATATGACAAAAACAACAAAATTATCAAAACCGACAGGTAATTGATACCGCACTCCAAAGAGCAACCATGAACGACAACAAGCTGATACTCGTAGTTGAAGACAACCCTGATCACCTGGAGCTGACGGTATTGACGCTGGAGGAGCACGGCGTCACCGCGGAGATTGCCGTGGCGCGCGACGGTGTGGAGGCGCTCGAGTACCTTTTCGGCCGTGGCGCCCATGCCGGACGCGACACCCTGAGGCAGCCTTCTTTTGTGCTGCTCGACATGAAGCTGCCCAAGCTGTCGGGGCTGGATGTGCTGCGCAGCGTGCGCAGCAACCCCCTGACGGCGCTGGTGCCGGTCGTCATGCTGACTTCGTCGAGCGAGCGCTCGGACATTGTGGCCTGCTACCAGAACGGCGCCAACGGCTTTGTCCGCAAGCCGGTGGATTTCGGCGACCTGACCGAAAAGCTCGACCGCCTGCAGGCGTACTGGCTGGGCGTCAACGAATCCATCGCGACTCCCTGACTCGCGCCTGCGATGCCAGCGGGAGTTCCACATCACCAGGCGGCCGCTGAAAGCGTGATGCGATGAGGGTTCACATCACGCTGCGAACCCGCCTCGTCATGCTGGTGCTGGCTGCGATTGTTCCGCTGTTCGGCCTGTCCATCATCAAGGCTGTCTACAACGCCAACGAAGCCGTCGAGCGGGCCACCACCGACCTGGAGTTCGCCGCTTCGCTGGCCGCATCCAGCCAGCAGCGCCTGGGCGAGACGGCACGCCAGGTGCTCACCGCGATCATCCACGCGCCCGACCTGCAAAAAGACGGCCAGGCCCGCTGCAACCGTTACCTGGTCGAGCTGGTCCGGCAGTTCCCGCTCTACGCCAACCTGGGCGTCGTTAACGCCGAGGGCCAGTCCATCTGCAGTGGCGTTGAGGGGCCGTGGATGGGCTATGTGGGCGACCGCGCCTACTTTCGTGATGCGGTGGCGCACCGCGCGCTGGTCGTCGGTGAATACATCGTGGGCCGCGCGACGGGCAAACCCTCCATCACCTTTGCGCTGCCGCTGCTGGACAACAACGGACGCGTCGTCATCGTGGCCTACGCTTCAATCGACCTGGCCGAGATGGCGAAATCAGCGGTCGAAATCCAGCTGCCGCCCGGCGCCGCGCTCGGCATCCATGACCGTCAGGGCGTCTTGCTGGCCGGCAAGCCCGACCTGCCCATCCGGGTCGGCCAGAAAGCGGCCAGCCCCGTACTGCGGGACGCCGTCCGATCAATGAGCAGAGGCACGCGCGACGGCCCGGATGCCAAGGGCCAGCGCCGGCTGTGGGCCTTCATGCCCAGCAGCCCGGACCTGCGGCAGGCCTTTTTTGTGGCCGTCAGCCTTGACCACAACCTGGTGGTGGGCGGAACCCAGCGGCAACTGGCGATTGAGCTGGCCGTGCTGGCCTTGCTGGCTTTCCTGGGCGGTTTGCTGGCCTGGCTGATAGGCGGGCGCGCCATTGTGCTTCCCACCCGGAACATCCTGGAGGCGACCAAGCAGATCCAGGACGGGCGGCTGGACGTGCGCATCCCGGCCGGGGAGCCAGACGACAACGGGGAATTCGCCCGGATATCCAGCGGCTTCAACCGCATGGCCGAGTCCCTGCAAAAGCACCGCAACGCCCTGGAAGGCGAGCTGGCCAACAGCGAAGCCATTCAGCGCAAACTGCAGGACGCCCAGCGCCTGGGACGCATCGGCTACTGGCAACTGGACCTGGACACTCATCACACTTGGTGGTCCGATGAAATCTACGATGTCCTCGGTGTGGACCTGGGCAGCTTTGACAGAAGCCGGGAAGGGTTTGTGAACCTGATCCATCCCGCCGACCGCGAAGACTTCGTGACCCGGCGCGACATCGCCGTGCAGTCCGGCCAGCCGCTGGACACGGAATTTCGCGTCGTCACCGCCGCCGGCGAGATACGCTGGATTCACCTGTTTGGCCGGGCGATGGAAGACCTGGAAGGCAGCGACGGCCAGATGCGCCACCGCCGCTCTGGTGTGCTCCAGGAGATCACCGACCGCAAACAGGCGGAACTGGCCATTGCCCGAAGCACGGAGCTGCTCAACCGCACCGGTGCGCTGGCCAAAATCGGCGGGTGGGAGCTGGTGGCCGACGCCGTCGAGCCTTATTGGTCCGAAGAGATTTACCGCATCCACGACCTCGAACCCGGAACACCCCTGAAGGTCGAGGAGGCCTTCAACTTCTTTCCGCCGGAAGCCCAGGCGACCATCAGGGCGGCGGTGCAAGCCGCTTTCAGCGATGGCACGCCGTGGGACGTTGAGCTGCCGCTCATCACCGCCACCGGCCGGCGCATCTGGGTGCGCATACAGGGGCAGGCGCTGCACGAAAGCGGCAAAAACGTCAAACTCGTCGGTGTGCTGCAAGACGTTACCGGGCAGCGCGAGGCGCAGGCTCATCTGCGCCTGCTGGAAACCGCCGTGGGCCGCCTCAACGATATCGTGCTCATCACCGAAGCCGAACCCTTCGACGAGCCGGGCCCCCGCATCGTCTTTGTCAACGACGCCTTCGAGCGCCGCACCGGCTACACCCGCGCAGAGGTGATGGGCCGGTCGCCGCGTTTTCTCCAGGGGCCCAACACGCAAAGGGCCGAACTCGACCGCGTCCGCGACGCGCTGCAGAAGTGGCAGCCGGTGCGCGCAGAGCTCATCAACTACACCAAGAGCGGTGAAGCGTTCTGGCTTGAGCTGGACATCGTCCCGATTGCCGACGCCAAGGGCTGGTTCACGCACTGGGTGGCGGTGGAGCGGGACATCACGCATCGCAAACTGGCCGAGCAGGCCCTGGTGCAAAGTGAGCAGCGTTACGCGGCCCTGTTTGAAATGGCGCCCGTGCCCATGTGGGTCTTTGATGTCGCCACCACACGCTTTCTCAATGTCAACAAGGCAGCCATTGACAGCTACGGGTATTCAGCCGCTGAGTTTGTCTCGATGACGCTGTTCGACATTCGCCCGGAGTCCGAGCACGCGAGCCTGACCCGGCAGCTCGAAGGCGGCTCGTTCGAGAGCCGCGGGTACTGGCAGCACAAGAGGAAGGACGGCTCGCTGTTTCCAGTCAGTGTGATGTCCCAGCCTATCCAGTACGCCGGCAAGCCCGCACGTTTTGTGGTGGCGCTGGACGTCACGGCGCAATTGAAGGCTGAGCACGATGTGCAGGAGCATCTCTTTACCCTGCAGCGCGCGGCCGATGCAGCCCAGGCGATCACCTGGCACCAGACGCTGGAAGGCACCATGCATGAAGTGGCCGAGCAGGCCCGGGGCGTGGTCGGCGCACACCAGGCCATCGTCAGCCTCACGGTGAGCAGCGACTGGGCGCAGGCCATCAATGCGTTGTCGCTGTCCGATAAGTACGCCAAATACCGCGACCTGATCGAGCCGCCCGACGGCACCGGCATTTACGCGCTGGTCTGCCAGACCAACCGATCCATGCGCATGACGCAATCCGAACTGGAAGCCCACCCGCGCTGGCGCGGCTTTGGCAGCTATGCCGACAAGCATCCGGCGATGCGGGGCTGGCTGGCCGTGCCGCTGACCGGGCGCGACGGCAAAAACATCGGGGTGATGCAGCTGTCCGACAAATACGAAGGCGAGTTCACGCAGCAAGACGAATACGTCGCGCTGGAGTTGGCTCAGCTCGCATCGATTGCCATCGAAAATGCCCGCCTGCTGGAAGAAGTCAACGAGCTCAACACCGGGCTGGAGCAAAAAGTGACCGAACGGACGCTGGAGCTGGAGCGCCAGCAGGCCCTGTTCCAGGCCCTGGCCGAACAGGCGCCCCAGGTGGTCTGGACCAGCGACCCGGACGGCGCGGCCACCTATTTCAACCGCGCCTGGTATGACCTGGTGGGCGGCGAATTCGCCGACTGGGCCGGTAACGGCTGGTATGCCGCCATCCATCCGGACGACGTGCCCGACGTGCACGGGAAATGGAAAGCCGCCGTGGCCAGCCGGGGCCCTTATGCCGGCATACGGCGCATGCTGGCCAAAGACGGCAGCTGCCACACCATGTCCTACCGTGCGTCGCCCGTGCTGGACGAGCAGGGCGGGGTGGCGTTCTGGGTGGGTATCGATGCCGACATCACTGAAGTCAAGGCGATTGAGGCGGCCTTGCGGCTGTCCAACCAGGAGCTGGAAGCGTTTTCCTATTCCGTCTCTCATGATTTGCGCTCGCCGCTCAATACCGTGGACGGCTTCAGCCGCCTGCTGGCCAAGCAGTTGCAGGGCCGGCTGGAAGGCGGCCCGGGCGAAAAAGTCATGCACTACCTCTCGCGCATCCAGGCCGGCGTGGGGCAGATGGGGCAACTGATTGAAGACCTGCTGTCGCTGGCACAGGTGTCGCGCGCGCCGCTGACCCACAAGGAGACGGTCGACCTCTCGGCGCTGGCCCGAAGCATTCTTGACGAATGGCAGGCGCGCCATCCCGACCGCAAGGCTGTGCTGCATATCGAAAAAGGCCTGAAGGCGCACGGCGACAGCCGGCTGGTACGCGTGGTGATGGAAAACCTGCTGGGCAATGCCTGGAAGTTCAGCGCCCAGCAGCCCGTGACCGAAATCACCGTGGGCCGCCAGCTCGATGCGGCGGGCCTGCCTGAATTTTTTGTGCGCGACAACGGCGCCGGTTTTGACATGGCCTATGCCGACAAGCTGTTCGTTCCGTTCCAGCGCCTGCATGCCGCCGCGGAGTTTCCGGGCACCGGCATCGGGCTGGCCACGGTCAGCCGGGTCGTCAAAAGGCATGGCGGCCGGCTCTGGACCGAGTCGGCGCCGGGCAAAGGCGCGACGTTTTTCTTTACCCTGCCCAAGACGCCAAAGTCGGCTTGACCCTGTGCCTGCCACTGCCAGGCATTGGCCCCTCATTGAACCTTGTCAGAGCGATGTGTTCATCAACCCTTATTGAGGCATAACTGATTAAAATGAGAAAAATGAAAAAATCAATCCGCCTTGCGATTTGCCATGCCGCGTGAACCCAAGTCTTTCGAGGCCGCGATCACGGCGGCGGATTTCTCAAGCGAAGATTACTGCGGCACCAGCTATGCGGCCAAGCTGCTGGGGCTGTCCGTCGCCACCGTGCAGTCCATGGTTGAAAAAGGCGAGATCGACGCCTGGAAGACGCTGGGCGGCCACCGCCGCATCGCGCTGAAGTCCATCAACGCCTACCTGGCCAAAAACAGCCCGCAGCTCTCAAGAGTCGACACCGACCCGAAACATCGCCTGCGCGTGCTGATGGTGGAAGACGACGAAGCCACCCGCGAGCTCTACCGCTACCAGTTTGAGGACTGGGACCTGCCCGTCGACTGCACCTGGATGCCTTCGGCGCTGGAAGCCATGATGGACATCGCCAGCATGCGGCCCGACTTGTTGATCACCGATTTGTCCATGCCGGGCGTGGACGGCATCGAAATGCTCAAGGCCCTCAAGCGCAACCTGCAACTGGCCGACATGCAGATCGTGGTGATCAGCGGCCTGCCGCCCGAAGCCGTTGCGGAGCGTGGGGGTCTTCCGCCGCACGCGCATCTGCTGCAAAAGCCGGTGAACTTTGACTGGCTGCATGGCTATCTGACGGCGCTGCTGACGGCTAATCGCAAGTGGAGACATTGAGCCCCCACGGTCGCTCACTGCGTGTAGCTCCCTGCCCCCTCAAGGGGCCGCCCGCCTGCGGTCTGGCAAAGCCAGTCCCGCGGCTCATGCTGGGTTGGGGAATTCTTTGTGTCTCGTGGTTTGTGAGTCAAATCAGGCTCTAGCCCAATAAACACCTTGGCCTCTAGCTATTAAAAAAGTAGCGGCCAATTAATTGCCAGCCTGGATGCCGGTGAATCTGTAAATACCATCGCCATCCAGCCGCCGCTGGAGCTTCCCGCCCAACCACAACGCATGCAAGTGCGCCACCGCTTCGCCCATCGCAAACGTCGTCTGGTGCAGGTCGAGCTTGCGGGGGAACATGATGGGCAGGATGTCGGCGGCGCTGCAGGGGCCGGCTGTGCAGGCGTCCATCACTTCGGCCAGCCGGTCGCGGTGGTGGTCGTGCAGCTGGCCGATGCGTGTGTGCAGGCCGCGAAAGGGTTTGCCGTGGGAGGGCAGCACCAGCGTGTTTTCATCCAGCGGCAAGAATTTGTCGATGGATTCGAGGAACAGCGTGAGCGCGTTGGACTCGGGCTCCATGTCGTAAACGCTCACGTTGGTGGAAATGCGCGGCAGCACCATGTCGCCGCTGATGAGCGTGCCCAGCGCTTCGCAATGCAGCGCGATGTGCTCGGGCGCATGGCCGTAGCCGCTGATGCAGCGCCAGTCGCGATTGCCGATGCGCACCGTCATGCCGTCCATGATGCGCACATAGCTGGCCGGCACGGCCGGCACCATGCCGGGGTAGTAGCTGGCCCGGCCGCGGATTTTTTCGATGGATTCCTGATCGACCAGCCCGTGCGAAGCAAAAAATCGCGCCGCGCTTTCGCCGCCAAAACCCGTGGTGCTTTGCGAGCCGATGCGGGCCGAGTGGTAGTCGGTGGCGCTGACCCAAAGACGGCACACATGCTTTGCGGTGGTCCAGCGCTCGCACAGCCAGTACGCCAGCCCGATGTGGTCCGGATGCATATGCGTCACGATGACGCGCAGCACCGGCAGGCCTTCCAGCTGGGTGGCAAAAATCGCCTCCCACTGGGCTTTGGACTCTTCGCGGCTGATGCAGCAGTCGACGATGGTCCATCCCTGAATCTTGGCGCCGGGCGCATCCGGGTCGTCGATCTCATCGCGCAGCAGCCACAGGTTGATGTGGTTCAGTGCAAAGGGTAAATCCATGCGGATCCACTTCACGCCCGGCGCCACTTCCAGCGTCGTGCCCGAGGCGGGCAGGGTGTCGCCAAACGGGTAATGCAGTTGCTGCTCAAGAAGGTTCATGTCATCATTCGCGGTATATTTGACGTTTACGTAAACGTCATGCAGAACCATTGTAGGGACAGCGCCTGTTTCGCGCTGTCGCCCGCGTTTGCACAGGACTTCACCCACCACCATGGCCACTACCTACACCATCAGCGACCTGGCAAAAGAGTTTGACCTGACCACGCGCGCCATGCGGTTTTACGAAGACATGGGTTTGCTGCAACCCCAGCGCGAAGGCGCGGGCGGGCGCAACCGCGTCTACACCGCGCGCGACCGCACCCGGCTCAAGCTCACGCTGCGCGCCAAGCGCCTGGGCTTGTCGCTGGTGGAGGCCAAGGAAATCATCGACTCGTATGACAGCCCGCGCGATACCGCGCCGCAGCTCAAGAAATTCCTGGCCATCCTGACGGAGCACCGCAAAAAACTCGAGGCCCAGATGCTCGACCTGCAGGCCAACCTCGACGAAATCCGCACGCACGAAAAAGAGGCCAAGGCGCTGCTCGTCAAAACTGAAAAGAGCAAAAACGGCAAATCCTGAGATGGGTCGTTCTGGGACTGATTGCCCCCGTGCCAGCCTGGGTCAAACCACGTTGGGCGGCAAATAAGTCATAATTGACGTTTACGTAAACGTCAACTCAGCCAAACCCAGCGGAAACCGCCTTCCGCACGTTTCTTGAAGGGCTTTCATGGACGCACGCACCGCACCGTCAGCACTGTTCCAGCGCATAGAAGCCAGCTTCTTGCGCCAGGGAATGATGCAGCACCTGGGCGCCCGGCTGTTGCGTGTGGAGCCGGGCCTGTGCGAGGTGGCCCTGCCGTATTCGGACCGTGTGACGCAACAGCAAGGCGGTTTTCACGGCGGCGCCATGGGCGCGCTGGCCGACATCGCCGGCGGCTATGCCGCGCTGACGGTGGCCGCCGAAGACTCCGAAGTCACCACCGTCGAATACAAGATCAATTTCATGGCCGCCTTCAAGGACGGCGAGTTGCGGGCCGTGGGCCGCGTCGCCAAGGCCGGCAAGCGCATCATTGTCACCACCGTCGAAGTGACGCATGTGGCCGCCGACGGCAAAGAAAGCACCTGCGCCCTGATGCAGCAAACGCTGGTGCCCGTGCCCAAGACCTACTAGCCACTCTACATTCCGCTTCCAGAAAGACCCACCATGACCAACATGCCCGGACTCAACTTCATGCTCGGTGAAGACATCGACGCCCTGCGCGACGCCGTGCGCGAATTCGCGCAAGCCGAAATCGCCCCGCGCGCCGCCGAAATCGACCGCAACGACCAGTTCCCCATGGACCTGTGGCAAAAAATGGGCTCGCTCGGCGTGCTCGGTATCACCGTGGGTGAGGAATATGGCGGCGCCAATATGGGCTACCTGGCCCACATGATCGCGATGGAAGAAATCAGCCGCGCCAGCGCCTCGGTGGGGCTGTCCTACGGCGCGCACAGCAACCTGTGCGTCAACCAGATCAAGCGCAACGGCACCGACGAGCAGCGCAAAAAATACCTGCCCAAGCTCATCACCGGCGAACACGTGGGCGCGCTGGCCATGAGCGAGCCGGGCGCCGGCAGCGACGTCATCAGTATGAAGCTCAAGGCCGAAGACAAAGGCGGCTACTACCTGCTTAACGGCAGCAAGATGTGGATCACCAACGGCCCCGACGCCGACACCCTGGTGGTCTACGCCAAAACCGAACCCGAGCTGGGCGCACGCGGCGTCACCGCCTTCCTGATCGAAAAAGGCATGAAGGGCTTTTCCGTCGCGCAAAAACTCGACAAGCTCGGCATGCGCGGCAGCCACACCGGCGAGCTGGTGTTTAACAACGTCGAAGTGCCGGCCAGCCAGATCCTGGGCGGCCTCAACAGCGGCGCCAAGGTGCTGATGAGCGGCCTCGACTACGAGCGCGCCGTGCTCACCGGCGGCCCGCTGGGCATCATGCAGTCCGTCATGGACAACGTGGTCCCCTACATTCACGATCGCAAACAGTTCGGCCAGAGCATCGGTGAGTTCCAGCTCATCCAGGGCAAGGTCGCCGACATGTACACCGTGCTGCAGGCCGGGCGCTCGTTTGCCTACACCGTGGCCAAAAACCTCGACATGCTGGGCACCGACCATGTGCGCCAGGTCCGCAAGGACTGCGCCTCCGTCATCCTCTGGTGCGCCGAAAAGGCCACCTGGATGGCCGGCGAAGGTGTGCAGATCTACGGCGGCAACGGCTACATCAACGAATACCCGCTGGGCCGCCTCTGGCGCGACGCCAAACTCTATGAAATCGGCGCCGGCACCAGTGAAATCCGCCGCATGCTCATAGGGCGGGAACTGTTCGCCGAGACGATGTAACCAAGGCAGGCGAAAATAAGCCCATGACCACATCGCTTAAAGACCTCTTCGCCCACAACCGCGCCTGGGCTGCGCAGATGGAAGCCGAGCGTCCCGGCTTCTTCACCAGCCTCGTCAAGCAGCAAACGCCCAGGTATATGTGGATAGGTTGCTCCGACAGTCGCGTGCCCGCCAACCAGATCACCGGGCTGGAACCCGGCGAGGTGTTCGTGCACCGCAACGTGGCCAACATCGTCGTGCACTCCGACCTTAACGCGCTGTCGGCCATCCAGTTCGCCGTCGAGCGCCTCAAGGTCAAAGACATCATGGTGGTCGGCCACTACGGCTGCTCCGGCGTGCAGGCTGCACTTGAAGGCGCGCGCATAGGCCTGGCCGACAACTGGCTCCGCCATATCCAGGACGTGCGCCACCGCCACCGCCAGCTGCTCGACAGCCTGCCCGAAGACGTGCGCGCCCAGGCCCTGTGCGACATCAATGTGATCGAGCAGGTGGTCAATGTCTCCGTCAGCACCGTCATGGTCGATGCCTGGGCCCGCGGCCAGGAGGTCACCGTGCACGGCTGGGCCTTCGGCGTGCATGACGGCCTGCTGCAGGACCTGCATATGAGCGTGTCGGCACCTGAAGAACTCGACAAGTTCTACAGCAAGGCTATCGACCGCGTGTGGGACGTCTGGAACGCCCGCGTGGGCGGCGGCACGCAGCAACAACTGGTGTAGCCGGCATGTTTCCCCAGCGCCTGGATTCGAGCATTGCCTACGACATCGCCAAGGCGATGATGGACGGCTTCAACCGCCACTACCAGCTGTTTCGCACCGAGTCCGCGCGCGCCAAGCACCGCTTTGAAACGGCCGACTGGCACGGCCAGCAGCGCGCCCAGCGCGAGCGCATCGAGTTCTATGACCTGCGCGTGCGCGAGGCCTCCATGCGGCTGGAGCGAGAGTTCAAGGCCGGCGACCAGCCCATGGACGTGTGGCAGCAGGTCAAGCTCCATTACATCGGCCTGTTGGTCAACCATCACCAGCCCGAGTTGGCCGAAACGTTTTTCAACTCGGTCACCACCAAGATCCTGCACCGCAGTTACTTCCAGAACGACTTCATCTTTGTGCGCCCGGCCGTCAGCACCGAGTACATCGAAAACGAAGAGCCCACCGCGCGGCCCACCTACCGCGCCTACTACCCCACGCGCGACAACATGCGGGGCATCATCATCAAGCTGGTAAGCGACTTTGACCTGCGCCTGCCCTTTGACGACCTGGAGCGCGACGCCGGCTATGTGCTTGAAGCCATCAGCGAGCGTCTCACCGACGTCAAGCTGCGTGCCAACTTCCAGATCCAGGTGCTGTCGGGCCTGTTCTTTCGCAACAAGGGCGCCTACGTCGTCGGGAAGATCATCAACGGGTTCAACGAAATCCCATTTGCGTTGCCGGTGCTGCATGGCAAGACAGGCACGCTGGTCATCGACGCGGCGTTGTTCGGCGAAGACGACCTGCTCATTCTCTTCAGCTTCGCGCGCGCCTACTTCATGGTCGACATGGGCATCCCGTCGGCCTATGTGCAGTTTTTGCGCAGCATGATGCCGCACATGCCGCGCGCTGAAATCTATAACGCGCTGGGCCTGGCCAAGCAGGGCAAGACGCTTTTTTACCGCGACTTTCTGCACCATCTGCGGCATTCCACCGACAAGTTCCGCATCGCGCCCGGCATCAAGGGCATGGTCATGCTGGTGTTTGACTTGCCTTCGTTCCCCTACGTGTTCAAGGTCATCAAAGACTACTACCCGCCGCAAAAAGACACGACGCGCGAGCAGATCAAGGGCAAGTACCTGCTGGTGAAACAGCACGACCGCGTGGGCCGCATGGCCGACACGCAGGAGTACAGCGAAGTCGCCTTTCCCCGCGAGCGTTTTGACGACGAACTCATCGCCGAGATCGAAAAATTCGCACCCAGCCAGCTCGAGATCAGCGACCGCGACGCTGATGGCCAGACCGAGGTCATCATCAAGCACGTCTACATCGAGCGCCGCATGATCCCGCTCAACATCTACCTGCAGGAAGCCTTTGACGCCGGCGTGCAGGAGCCCGCCGCCAAAGACCAGATCGAGCGCGCCGTCGTCGAATACGGCAACGCCATCAAGGACCTGGTGGCCGCCAACATCTTCCCCGGCGACATGCTGTGGAAGAACTTCGGCATCACCCGCCACGGCAAGGTCGTGTTCTACGACTACGACGAGATCGAATACATCACCGACTGCAACTTTCGCAAGGTGCCCGCCGCCCGCAACGAAGAAGAAGAGATGAGCGGCGAGGTCTGGTATTCCGTCGGGCCCAAAGACGTGTTCCCCGAAACCTTCGAGCCCTTTTTGCTCGGCAACGACGCGGTGCGCGAAGTCTTCATGAAGCACCACGCCAATTTGCTGGACGCCGATTTTTGGCAGAAGCACCAGGCCCGCATCCAGGCCGGCCATGTGCACGACGTGTTTCCCTATGAGCGCGAAAAGCGTTTCATCGAACTGCACAGCCCAGGCGAGATCGGCGACGAGGTGTTGACGCAGTTGCCGCCGGACCCGGTGCTCACCGGCCTTAGCGGCCTGACGCCCTGAGGCAGTGGATCGTTATCAGAACAAAACGACAAGGCAAAGAGGCAATGGTATGACGCTACCCATCATCAGGATATGGACGCTTTTTGCGGCGTTGGCTTTCTTCTGCGGTTCTGCTTTCTCGCAGGACATCTCGTTGTTACCGAAATACGGCAATGGGCAGAAGAGTGAACAACAAAAAGAGGCCGACGCCGTATTTCTGAGCCAGGTTGACGCCCGTTATCCAGGCGACAGGCCAAAGGCGGCGAAAGACGTCTCGGAGCGGGGCTGGCAGCTTTTGCGTCAAGGCAACCTCGCTGACGCCATGCGCCGCTTCAACCAGGCCTGGATGATTGATCCGAAAAGCGTTTCCGCGCTGTGGGGTATGGCCGCAGTCTCCGGCAGCAGCGATGAAGGCCTTCTTGCTTCATTGAGTCTGTTTGCAGAAGCCGAAAAGCTCTCGCCTGACAACATCGATCTTGCCGTTGATTACGCCAAAACCATTGGAATAGCGGCAGGCGTGGTGAGCAATCAAGCCATGATGGCCGAGGCGCTCAGGCGTTATGAAGCCATCTATAAAAAAGCGCCAGGCCACACGCTGAACCTGCAGAACTGGGCCATCGCCGACTACACCAGCGGCAATTACCGGATGGCCTGGACGCACCTGAAGCTTGCTGAAGCCACGCCGCAACGTACCGCGATTGACCCGGCTTTCGTCAAGGCGCTGGAGGCAAAAATGCTGCGGCCCACTAACTAACCTGAACATCAACTGAAAGGAAACACGACCATGTCCAACCCCAATGCAGATCCCATCGTTATCCTCGGCGCTGCCCGCACCCCCATGGGCGGCTTCCAGGGCGACTTCACCAGCCTCTCGGCCCACGACCTGGGCGGCGCTGCCATCAAGGCCGCGCTTGAGCGCTCCGGTATCGCGGCTGACAAAGTCGATGAAGTGCTGTTCGGCAACTGCCTGATGGCGGGTCAGGGCCAGGCGCCTGCGCGGCAAGCCGGCTTCAAGGGCGGCCTGCCCGCCAGCGTGGGTGCTGTCACGCTTTCCAAAATGTGCGGCTCCGGCATGGAAGCCACCATGCTCGCGCACGACCAGCTTGTGGCCGGCAGCCGCGACGTGATGGTCTCCGGCGGCATGGAAAGCATGACCAACGCACCCCACCTGCTGCTCAAAGGCCGCAGCGGCGTGCGCATCGGCCACGACCGCATCTATGACCACATGATGCTCGACGGCCTGGAAGACGCTTACGAACCCGGTCGCGCCATGGGCACCTTCGGCGAGCAATGCGCCGACAAGTACAAATTCACCCGCGAAGCGCAAGACGCCTTTGCCACCGCCAGCGTCAACCGCGCCAAGGCCGCGACCGAGTCCGGCGCTTTCAAGGCCGAGATCACGCCCGTCACCGTCAAGGGCCGCAGCGGCGACACGGTGATCTCCATCGACGAAGGCCCGGGCAAGGTCAAGCTCGACAAGATTCCCACGCTCAAGCCCGCCTTCAAGAAAGACGGCACCATCACCGCCGCCTCCAGCTCGTCCATCAACGACGGCGCCGCCGCCCTGGTGCTGGCGCGTGAATCCACCGCCAAGGAACTGGGCGCCAAGCCCATCGCCCGCATCGTCGGCCACGCTACGTTTGCGCAAGAGCCCGAATGGTTCACCACCGCACCGGTGGGCGCCGTCAACAAGCTGCTCAAGAAAATCGGCTGGAGCGTGAAAGACGTGGACCTGTGGGAAGTCAACGAAGCCTTCGCCGTGGTGCCCATGGCCGCGATGAAAGAGCTGGGCATCAGCCACGAGATCGTCAACGTCAACGGCGGCGCCTGCGCGCTCGGTCACCCGATCGGCGCGTCCGGCGCCCGCATCATCGTGACGCTGATCCATGCGCTGAAAGCTCGCGGCCTCAAGAAGGGCGTTGCCACGCTGTGCATTGGCGGCGGCGAGGGTACGGCCATGGCCATTGAGCTGGTTTAACCGGCGTTGTTTGCTACTGTTTTGATAGCTGCCAACCAAGGCAGATCATGGGCTGGAGGCCGATTTGATACTTAACCAGGACCAGGAGATGATTCGCGAAGCGGTACGCGCATTCGCGAAAGAAGAGCTCTGGCCCCACGCCGCGCGCTGGGACAAAGAGCACCATTTCCCCAAAGAGGCCCACGCCGGCTTGGCCGCGCTGGGCGCGTACGGCATCTGCGTGCCTGAAGAATTCGGTGGCGCCAACCTGGACTACCTCACGCTCGCGCTGGTGCTTGAAGAGATAGCCGCCGGCGACGGCGGCACGAGCACCGCCATCAGCGTCACCAACTGCCCGGTCAACGCCATCCTGATGCGCTACGGCAATGCGCAGCAGAAGAAACACTGGCTGACCAAACTCGCGCAGGGCGAAATGCTGGGCGTGTTTTGCCTGACCGAGCCGCATGTGGGCAGCGATGCGTCGTCATTGCGTACCACGGCCGTCAAAAGCGGCGACGAGTACGTGATTAACGGCGTCAAGCAGTTCATCACCAGCGGCAAGAACGGCCATGCGGCCATCGTGATTGCGGTCACCGACAAGGGCGCCGGCAAAAAAGGCATGAGCGCTTTCATCGTGCCGACCAACGCACCCGGCTACCAGGTGGCCAGCCTCGAAGACAAACTGGGCCAGCATTCCAGCGACACGGCGCAAATCAATTTCGACAACTGCCGCATCCCGGCCGAGAACCTGATCGGCAACGAAGGCGAAGGCTACAAGATCGCGCTGGGTGCGCTTGAGGGCGGGCGCATCGGCATCGCGGCGCAAAGTGTGGGCATGGCGCGCAGCGCGTTTGACTTCGCACTCGACTACGCCAAAGAGCGCCAGAGCTTTGGCACTGCCATCTTCAATCACCAGGCGGTGGGTTTTCGTCTGGCCGAATGCGCGACGAAGATTGAAGCGGCCCGCCAGCTCATCTGGCACGCCGCCAGCCTGCGCGACGCCGGCCTGCCTTGCCTGAAAGAAGCCGCGATGGCCAAGCTCTTTGCCAGCGAGATGGCCGAGCAGGTGTGCAGCGTGGCTATCCAGACGCTGGGAGGTTACGGCTACGTGAGCGACTTTCCGGTGGAGCGCATCTACCGTGACGTGCGGGTGTGCCAGATTTACGAAGGTACTTCTGACGTGCAGAAGATCATCATCCAGCGGGCTCTGGCCTGACGGACCGTTAGTTGTTGCCTGGCCAGCGGGCCGGGCTGCGACGATGGTGGAGGCAGGCAAGGATGGAGACGCTATGGTCGCCCAGCAGCTCGAAATGCAGGGCATAAGGAAACCGCCGAAGCAAAATACGGCGGAATCTTTCTCTCGTGGGCGGAAAGGCTTCCGGGTTACGTGTCAATTGCTCTTCTGCCGCCGCGATCACCCGCAAAAAGTCACCGCCCAAACCATAGGATTTTTGTTCGTACCAGTCGAAGGTTTCGGCAATCTCCGCTTGCGCTGCTGCTTCAAAGGTGACCTGCCAGGTCACAGACGCACGCCAAGCGACTGTGCGATCTGAGCCAGGCTTTTGCCCTGTGTTGGGTGCGCGTCACGCCAGGCTGCACGGCGTTCCAGTTCGTCCAGAACGTCGTCCCTGGTCTCAGGGCCTGTCTCTGCGGCAAATTCATCCCACAGGTCTTCCACCAATTGAAGGCGTTCAAACTTGCCAAGGTGTTTAACAGGTTGCAGTGTGGTTTTCATACAGTAAAGTCTAGCACTCGCGGGTGTTTACGCACACCCCCGTTGAGGCTCACTTCGTGTAGCCTCCTCCCCCCTTGCAGGGGGCGGCGCTTGCGGTCTGGCAAAGCCAGTCCCGCGGCGCCTGCTTGGTTCTGAGGATGAGCGCAGTTTGAGTGCGCGCCGTAAACTTGCCGATTCAGTCCGCATCTACCGCAGGAGACAACATGCCAATTACCAAAGGATTCCGGGCCCTGGTCGATGAAGCCATGGCGCAGATCAAAACCTACTCGGTTGCGGAGGCGAAAGCCAAGCTCAATAATCCTCAGGTTCAGATCGTCGACATACGCGACATCCGCGAGCTGAATGCCGGCACGGTGGTCGGCAGCTTTCATGCACCGCGCGGCATGCTGGAGTTCTGGGTCGACCCTGACTCGCCCTATCACAAGCCCCTGTTTGCCGACGAAGGCAAAGAGTTCATCCTCTTTTGCGGCGCAGGCTGGCGCAGCGCCCTGGCCACCAAAACCCTGCAAGACATGGGCATGCGCAATGTGGCCCACATCGACGGCGGTTATGCCGAATGGGTGAAGCAGGGCGCGCCCACCGAGACGCTGGAAGAGCGCAAGGCGCGGGCCAACACCTGCGGTTGATGTCACATCTGCTGCCGTCCCAGCCGTGCGCCTGCGGCCGCCAGGCCAACAAGCGCGCGCTGGCCTATGCACAATGTTGCGGCCGCTACCTTGAACACTTCGACACCGCATCCGCGCCGGACGCCGAGTCCCTCATGCGCTCGCGCTACACCGCCTTTGTGCTGGAGCGTGCCGACTATTTGATCGCCACCTGGCACACCAGCCACCGCCCGGCCTCCATTGAATTTGATCCCGGCGTGAAGTGGTTGGGTCTGGAAGTGCGGGATCACCGCGCGGTGGATGACACCCACGCCGAAGTCGAGTTCGTCGCCCGCCAGAAGCCCGCAGGCGGCCCGGCCGTGCGCCTGCACGAACGCAGCCGCTTTGTGTATGAAGAGGGCCGTTGGTACTATCTGGACGGTGATACCAAATAAGGGGGCGGAGCATGTTTAACCAGACCGTGCGCGGCATGTACTGCCTGCGCTGCAGCAGCCGCAAAGTCGTGCGTGGTGATTTCGAAGCCCAACGTTTCTACCCCTTGCGCGGCGCACTGCGCTCTCTGCTGGGAAAACCGGTGCTTCTTCAAAACCCCCATTCACATGCCTGCATGGACTGCGGCCTGGCCTGGAACGAGGTCGATGCCGTCGAGCTGCGCAAAAACCTGCGCGCCTACGGCCTGGCGCCCCACAGCACCGGCGTGATGGAGGCCGTGAACGAAACGGGTGTTGATGTCCGTTTATGAACGCCTGGTAAAACTGCAGAGGTCTTGTTGGGCCTGCTTTGTGATCCCGGTGATTTTGCTGCTGGGCACATGGATTGTCATCATCGAACCCCGCTGGGTCGCCCACCGCGAGATCAGCGAGTTGGTGCCGAACTGGCAAGGCCCGCCCGGCCTGAAAGTGGCGGTCGCCTCCGACTGGCATTTCACCAAGCGTCCGCTGCAGCGCGTCATGACAGTCGAGCGGGCGCGAGACATCGTGGCGCAGATCAATGCCGCAAATCCTGATGTGGTGCTGCTACCGGGCGACTTTATTGCCGACCACGATTACAAACCCGACACCGCCGCCACACCCGAAGACGAGATCGCTCAGGTCCTCGGCGGCCTGAAGGCCCGGCTGGGTGTCTACGCCGTCATGGGCAACCACGACTGGTGGCACGACGGCGAGAAGTTCACCGCTGCGTTCACCCGCAGGCATCACCGTGCTGGAGAACGACGCCGTGCCTTTACCTGGAGTATCCGGAACGCCCATCTGGGTGGTGGGGGTCGGTGACGACGATACCGGTCATTCCCAACCGGTCAAGGCCATGCGCAAGGTGCCCAAAGGGGCGCACACCCTGGTGTTCATGCACGAACCCGCCAGCTTGATCGACTTGCCATCCGTGCGCGGCCTCGTCGTGGCCGGCCACACGCATGGCGGCCAGGTCTACCTGCCGTTTGCCGGCGCGCTGGTCGTGCCCGGCGCCGGCCCGAAGGACTGGGCTTACGGCTGGGTGGCGCACGGCGACAATCGCATGTACATCACCAGCGGGCTGGGCGTGAGCATTTTGCCGGTGCGCTTTAACATGAGGCCTGAATGGGTGATGTTCACCATGAACTCCACAACCCCAACACTTCCCATAAGCGCCGAAAATGTGGCAAGCGCCACAAACGGCCACTCAACGGAACAGAAAGAAGGCAGATGAAATTCGACGCGGTGTTATTCGACTGTGACGGCGTGCTGGTCGACAGCGAACCCATTACCAACGGCGTGTTGCGCGACATGCTGGAAGAGCAGGGCTGGACGCTCAGCTCGGCCGAATGCATGCGCCTCTTTGTCGGCAAGGCCGTGATCGACGAGGCCGCCATGATCCAAGCCAACACCGGCAAGCCCGTCACCCAAGCCTGGCTGGACGAGTTTCGCGGCCGCCGCAATGAAGGCCTGGTCGAGTCTCTGCTGGCAGTGCACAACGCCGTCGAGGCCGTGAGCCAGATCCACACCGCGTACCAGGGCCGCATCGCCTGCGCGTCAGGCGCAGATCGCTTCAAGGTCGAGCTGCAACTGAAGAAGTGCGGGCTTATGCCTTTCTTCGAGGACCGCATCTTCAGCGGCCACGAGCAGCCGCGCTCCAAGCCTTTCCCGGATGTGTATCTGGCAGCCGCCGCGGCGCTGGGGGTAGACCCGAAACGCTGCGCCGTGGTCGAAGACACCATCACCGGTGTTGCAGCCGGCGTGGCGGCGGGCTGCACGGTCTTTGGCTTCAGCCCGGCCGAGCTGGGCCACGACGCGCCCAAAGCCCTGCTGGCCACCGGCGCGGTGCATGTCTTTACCGATATGGCGGATTTGCCGGCCTTATTGGGCTAAGGGGCTGGTCCGCTGAGGCGGCGCAAATCTTTTGCCGCAGAAATGTCGATTTGGGCTCGGGCCGTTCGTCGTAAGGGTGTCATCAACCACTTTTTAAAGGAAACACCATGAAATACCTCTGCCTCGCTTACTACGATCCCACCGAATTCGCCGCCATGTCGCCTGCCGACATGAAAGCCCTGGTCAGCCAGTGCCCGCCCAAAGACGCCCAGCTCAAGGCCACCGGCCAGTTGCGCCTCAGCGCCTCGCTGGGCGAGCCAGCCACGACCATCCGCCTGCAGCCGCGCGGCGGCAAGACGCAGAAGATCGACGGTCCATTTTCTGAAGCCAAGGAGCTGGTGGGCGGCCTTTTCATCATCGAAGCCGCCAACCCCGACGAGGCCGTGAAAGCCGCCTCGCTGCACCCGGCGGCCACGCTGGGCGAGCGCGCCGGCTGGTACATCGACATGCACCCCATCGGCTTCTTTGAGCAATACGAAGGCAAATGAAGGCGAGCCGGCCTGAGGGCAGGGCGCCGGGCCGGCCCAAAAAGGCCCAAATCCATGATGCGGAATGGGCGTGGATTGGCCTGAACCTGACCAGGCATTGACCCGGGATTGATCCGGGTCAACTTTTGCAGATAAAAAAGGCCTCTAGCCCAATCACCATATGGGCTAGTAGCTACTAAATCAATAGCAAGAAAGGCCCGCCGGGGGCACCGCCAAGCGATGCCCGGCCGCCCTTGTACCTGCCCCTGCGCCCCATATCCCCCGCTGCCAAAAAGCCCTCATCCTGTTAAGCTGGTCGCCCGACTTTCCATAACGATTTGAGAGACATCACCATGCCTGGACTCCTTCCCAACGTTGACCCTGACGGCCTGCTCGAGTTTTCGGTGGTCTACACCGACCGCGCCCTCAACCACATGTCCAGAAGCTTCCAGGGCGTGATGAGCGACATCTCCAGCATCCTCAAAGACGTGTACAAGGCCAACGCCGTGGCCCTGGTGCCCGGCAGCGGCACCTACGGCATGGAGGCCGTGGCCCGCCAGTTCGCGGCCGGCAAGCATGTCATGGTCATCCGCAACGGCTGGTTCAGCTACCGCTGGACGCAAATCTTTGACATGGGCCACATCCCCGCCTCGCACACCGTGCTCAAGGCCAAACAGACCGGCCCCGGCGCGCAAGCCCCCTGGGCGCCCGCACCCATCGCTGATGTGGTCGCCGCCATCGCCAAAGAAAAACCCGCACTCGTTTTTGCCCCGCACGTAGAAACCGCCTCCGGCATGATCCTGCCCGACGGTTACCTGCAGGCCGTGGCCGGCGCGGTGCATGCCGTCGGCGGGCTCTTTGTGCTTGACTGCATCGCCTCCGGCGCCATGTGGGTCGACATGAAGGCCACCGGCGTTGACGTACTCATCTCTGCTCCGCAAAAAGGCTGGAGCAGCTCACCCTGCTGCGCCATGGTCATGCTCAGCGAGCGCGCCCGCGCCGCGATCGACGGCACCACCAGCTCCAGCTTTGCCTGCGACCTGAAAAAGTGGATGCAGATCATGGAAACGTACGAAAACGGCGGCCATGCCTACCACGCCACCTTGCCCACAGACGCCCTCACGCGCCTGCGCGCCGCGATGAAAGAAACGCAAGACTACGGCTTTGCCAAAGTGAAGGCCGAGCAGGAAGCCCTGGGTAGCAAAGTCCGCAAACTGTTTGAAAGCCGCGGCCTGCCCAGCGTGGCCGCCGAAGGCTTCAAGGCCCCGGGCGTGGTCGTCAGCTACACCACAGACCCTGAGATCCAGTCCGGCAAAAAATTCCTCGCGCAGGGTTTGCAAACCGCCGCCGGTGTGCCGCTGCAATGCGACGAGGGCGCAGACTTCAGGACCTTCCGCGTCGGCCTGTTTGGCCTTGAGAAGTGGCACCAGTCTGACCGCACCGTCGGCCAGCTCGCCGCCGCGCTCGACCAGATCGGCCTGACCGAGAAGGCGCGCCAGGCTGTCGCGGCCTGAGGGCCGTCTTTCATCGGGAGCTTCGGCTCCCTTTTTTATTTCCCTTCATCAATTCAATCCTAAAGAGACGTGTCAATGAAATGCGCTTTGGTCGGTTCCCGTTTTTTCGCAGCCTCGGTGTTTGAGGCGCTACGCAAAGAAGAAGGCATTGAGTTCACCAGCATCGTCGCCCCCGCCGAAGACGACCGGCTGGCGATTGCTGGGCGCGCCGCCGGCATCCCCGTGCATGTGCTGGCCAACCCCAAGATCGTGCCCGGCGAAGCCATTGCCGAAGGCACCGAACTCATCATCGCCGCGCACACCCACGCCCGCGTGAGCGACGACGCCCTGGCACGCTCGCGCCTGGGCGGCATCGGCTACCACCCCTCGCTGCTGCCACGCCACCGCGGCATCGCCGCCGTCGAGTGGACGATCCTCGAAGGCGACCCCATCGCCGGCGGCTCCGTCTACCACCTGGCCGACGGCTGGGACGCCGGCGCCATCGCCGCGCAAGACTGGTGTTTTGTCAAAAAAGGTGAGAGCGCCCGCGAGCTGTGGGAGCGCGCCCTCGCGCCCATGGGCCTGGCATTGCTCAGCAAAGTCGTGCACCACGCCCGCCTGCAAGGCAAGCTGCCCGCTGATGTGCAAGACCCGGCCTTCGCCACCCGCGCGCCCATGCTGCGCAAAGCTGTGGTGCTGACCGAAGAGGTCTCGTCCGCCAACACATCCTTGGTCGTCTCCATCGTCGGCACTGATCGCCAGGGCATCGTCAGCTCACTCGCCGACAAAGCCCAACGCTTCGGCGCCAACTGGGCCGCCAGCCGCATGACAAGGTTGGCCGGTGAATTCGCCGGCATGGTCCACTTCGAAGTGCCCCGCGAGAACGCCGACAACCTCGCCACCTCACTGCGCGGCCTGCAATCCAGCGGCCTGCAAGTGGTGGTGGCGAAGAGCGACGGCGCCAACACCCCCGCCGCACTGCGCGTGTTTGAACTCGAACTGGTAGGCGAAGACCGCCTGGGAATCGTCAGCAACTTGACGAAAATGCTCGCCGAGCGCGGCATCAGCATCGAAAGCATTCACACCGATATCGTGCGCAGTGGCGTCTCAGGCAAACAGACTTTCAAGGTGGAGGCGCACTTGCTGGTGCCCGCGAATTTGTCGGTGGAGGCGTTGCAGAAGGAGCTTGGGACGCTGGCGAGCGAGATGATGCTGGATATTGCTTTGGGGGAGAGGCAGGTTGCTGGGGTTGTACGCTAACAATGATTTGCTCTTTATTGCAGGGAGTGCCTCAACCTCTCGGTGTGGTGGTTGGCTGCGGTACGGATTCGGGTATTCGTCAAGCAAGGGATCTGCCCAGTGAACTTGAAGAAGTCGTGCTGTATCACTTTTACGCCACTGGCTTAAGTGACGAGGAGTACTTGGCTGCAATACCTTTGTCAATAATATTGAAGTATTCATCGAACGCTTTAAGAACCTCGGCGAGATAGCCATCTCGAAGTAACACTTCTTCATCGCCTTCAAGTAGTGGATCTTTTTCTACAATCGCACTTTCTTTTTTCTTTCGCTCCCCGCGGTCATCTAACAGTCTTCCGTCTGCATGAACCACCAAATTGCGGATTCGCTTTATGTCTTGAATTAGTTCCCAGGCGTTTGAGTCGAGTCCGGTGTTTATGCCAGCGGCCTTGTCAAGAAACAACACTGATCGCTTTACCCCAGAGTCAGTCATGTCGGTAACTTTGACGCGAAGCTTTTCTTGGGTTCGTATTCGCTCACAAAGCTTCTCAAGCTCATTCTCAAAAAAGGAGTAAAGCGTAATTAGGGCCGAGCGTCGTTGCAAACTCGGAAAATAAACTTCAAAAACCTCTGGAAAATGCCACGTTTCGTCGTCAAGTCCTTTGTGAAGCGCTACTACTCGAGGCGGCTCATCGGGAATATGGGATTCGATGATCGCTTTCGTAGTGTTTTTCTTGTATTCCTCAATACTCCTGAGGACCTGCATCTCTATGTCTTGGACATAGGCCGACAGCAGTTCAATAGAGTTAGACACATCGTGCCTATACCAATTCAACGGATGGTCATTCGGTGTAAATAAGGCCAATTGGTCGTGCACCCGAGGTTAGTAGTCGTATGACTTTGCGAAGTTGGTCAGAACATCCCAAGGAACTTTTCAATTGAAAGACCGATAGAAATGCTTCTGCAGATCAGGCTTTTTTAGGAATCCGTGTTTTCACTTGGCTTGGCGAATTTGTTGAGTGAAAACTTAAAAAATGCATCGTAGTGTGCATATCTATTGCTATTCAAATATGGCATCCACTGAGATGTGATGAAGTCTTTCTCGATTACGTTGTTGTGATCGAATATTTTGTTGCTGTGTTGCACAAGTATTTCCGTCGTATCAGAAAACCCTTGGGTTCCCGCCTTGCCAAATAGTGGGTCTAACCCCACCCAGGCGCTGGGGGTGTCCGGCATCCATTTGACCCATTGATCATTCGGTGCAATTTCATTCCGAATGCGCGCAACTTTACCGCCTGCGCAACCTCCCCAATCAAACTTCTCGTTGAGAATGCTGCCTGTAAGAATCACACTGTTGAAAGGGACCGGTGTGGTTTTTTCAAATCCATCGAGGTACGCCCCAACTAAGTAAGTTCCAAATGAATGTGCGACGACAGATATCTGTGTACCTGTGCTGCAGTACTGATACTGAAGTTCAAAGAGCCAATGCCTAAATGCATCCACGGCAGCTCTCCTTTTGGAAGCGTTGAAAAGAATATCTACATTCTGATAGCCGTAGATGTATGGGGCAATAGTCCATCCTTGACTGCTTGCTATTGGAACAATATGTGAGTTCCAGTCGGCGTGAGACATGAGGCCGTGCACAGTGACAAGCACTCCGGATGGGGTGTTCAGATCAATTAACTGTCTATTGAAGTACACCCGTTTAATGACCTCGTATGTGTCCTCGTCCGGAAGGTGATGTACTTGCCATGCCGCCCCCTGATGCAGCAGGTTTACTTGAATAACACCGGGACTCTCGCCGTATCTCCCATTGCTCAAAAGATGAAGAAATGCATCGAGGATTTTCGGTTCGTCCTCAGAGCAAAACATTATGTCTGTCCGGGCTCCAGCGAGTACCAGGCGTTCACTTTTACTTGGGATATGCAGTTTGTCCCTGAAAGCAATAACGATATCGATGTCATCGGGAGCTTCTTTTTCAGTGACAAAAGATCCGCCAACAAAGACAAATCTGGCATTCCGTGACGCCGCAAAATCGAGAACATCTATAAATGCCTTTCGAAGATCTTGCCTTACACCTTTTTCTCGACAAAAGCGTTCAATAAACTCTGACCCGGAGCAGGTGTGGATGCCGGTGGGAAGGATGCCATTGGAAGAGAATGGGGGGATCGTGTTTGACATTGATCAATGGTACATGGATCGCCAATATGCAGCGGTGTTGTGGTGCGTCAATCGATGCGGCTGTCCAATTGGAGTGGACTCGCATGCTCATTTTTTTTCGATGTCTTGATGTAATAGCTTGTCGCAGTTGTATGGTTGCAAGGAGCGGAGCTGTCGCGGTCAGTAATTCTTGAGGAATTGAAAGTTCAAAAATTATGAGACTTAGATCGCTATAGCGCGGCCGTGCGGAATCCCGCTGGTGCTTTACCGGCCCAAGCGTTAAACGCCCGAATAAAACTCTTCTCAGTCCGAAACCCCGAAGCCTCAGCCACCTGCTTGATGGGCTTTGAGGTTCGCAGCAAAAACTCTTTCGCCTTCTCAAACCGCACCTCATCCTTGAGTTGCTGCAGTCAAGCGCCTTTTTCCTGAAGCTGCCGGTACAAGGAGCGTGCTGACATGTTCAGCGCCGCCGCCAAAGTCTCCGCATTGTGCGAAGCAACCGCAGGATTCGCCAACGCCTGCCGCACCTGTTCCACCAACAATCCGTCGCGCCGGTACTGCCGCACCGTCAGCGGCTGCAAGCCGTCGTTGCCAAAAGTGACGGCGCCAACACCTCGCCGCACTGCGCATGCTTCAGCTGGAACTCTCCCCGACGCATTTGAGTAACGGGTTTTACCCTCCCGTGTGAAGAATGCCGCTCAGCGAATTTTTGCACTACCACGCTAACTCGCGCGGCTGACTTTCGAGGCCCGGGCATCGCGAAGAGACTCAGGTTCAACACGGCTTCTTTGTTGAATCAGTAATAAATCAGTAATTTCAAAAACAACTCGATTTGACCTTACCGATAGAAAATCGACTGTTCCAGACGATCCATCCTCAAACCCGGCATGTAGTCCATAAGCAGCCCCGGGAATACATCCCGGCACCGATAGCCACTCATTCTTAGGACTTTATGTTGCATAAGCTCATCCACATAGCCAGTTTCGGCCTTGATTTCATCCTCATTGGTGCCGGCCTCTGGATGGCCTTTACCGCTCGGCGGCTTCAGATGCGCGGTGTCGTGGGCGCCACGATCGCGCAGGTGTCGATGGGGTCCATCATCCTGGGATTTGCGCATCTCATTGAAACCCTCATGTTTGAGTTGATGGATCTGTCCGTCGAGGTCAATGAACTGGTCCATCGGGTCATCATCCTGATCGGCTTCATCTTCATCACCAACGGCCTGCGCCAATTTGCGGCGTCACTGCAGGCGCTCAAGAAAACCTGATCAACACCACCATGATCGAGCCGCTGTTTTTCTTGCTGGAAGAGGCCAACGTATCGCAGCGGACCGGTGTGCTGCTATTGGTGGTGACGTGCAACCAGCCTGCACCCAGAACTTTCACACTGTCGCTGACGATTCGCACGGGTGAACTCATGGCGATCCGGGAGGGGAACCGCCAGGGTTTGGCGGCGCTTCGCCTGTTGCATGAAGCGAACTTTGTGCAAAGCCACCAGTGGCTGGATCTGCCTGAGGACGAAGAGCCGGTCACATCGGACCTGCCCAGCCTGATCAGCGTGCTGGATGATGTTGCCGATGACCTTACCCCTCCATGGGCAGAGGAAGAATTGCCGGCTTCCGAGCAAATGCACCTGGAACGTCTGCGCGAAATTCAGGCCTTTTTGCAGACCATGGCGGGCGCATGCGGCAACGATGTTTTCCTGAAGCGGGTGTTTCAGCATTCCCCTTCGGATGACTGGGAGAGGCTCATGGACAGCCTGTGCCAGGACATTGACACGCTCTTTGGTGCGGATGTGGCCGCCAGGGTGATGGCGATGGGCAAAAAGCCGCCTGTCGCTACGGACGGCTCTTGAACGCCCCGGGCGATGTTCCCGTCCATTGCCTGAACGCGCGGATAAAACTCTTCTCATTGCGAAACCCCGAAGCCTCGGCCACCTGCTTGATCGGCTTGCTGGTCCGCAGCAACAACTCCTTGGCCTTCTCAAATCGCGCCTCATCCTTGAGCTGCTGCAGCGAAGCCCCTTCTTCCTGAAGCTGGCGATGCAAGGAGCGCGGGGACATGTGCAGCGCAACAGACAAAGTTTCCGCATTGTGTGAAGCCACCGCAGGGTTGGCCAACGCCTGCCGCACCTGCTCCACCAGCAATCTGTCACGCCGGTACTGCAGCACCGTCAGCGGCAAAGCCCGCTGCAGCATCTGCTGCAAAGCCTTTTCATCACGCCGCAGCGGCAAGGCCAGGTAACGTGCATCAAACCGGAGCTCGGCTTGCGCGGCATTGAACTGCAGCGGCCCGGGGAACATCAACCCATAAGCCTCAACATGCGGCGGCGCGGCAAACGGAAAACGCGCACCCTGCAGCGGAATGCGCGAATCAACATACCAGCAGGCCAGGCCGTGGATGTTGCGCAGCACATGCACCAGGCCAAACTCACCGACCTGACCGGGGGCTTTTTCTTCGACCGTGATGGCGGCGGTGTCGCCGGAGGTGACGACGCGCAGGGTGATGTCGTCGGCGATCAGTGCATGGTGGCGGCACCAGCGTTTGAGGGCCACACCCAGGTTGGGTGAGCTGATGGAGGCGCGGGCCAGCATGCCGTAGCTGCCCCAGGGCAGTTTGCGCCTGAAGGCGCCCAGGCCTTCGTCGCCTAACTCCTGCATGGCGGCGCCTGACAGCAGCTCCATCTGGCGGGCGGTGATGTGGGCGTTGGCTTGCTTGAGCTGGGCTGGCGTGATCTGTGCCAGTTTCAGGGCTTCGGCCGGGCTTTGGCTGTAGCGTTTGTAGGCGGCTGTAATGCTTCTGGCAAAAGCCATGGGAGTAGCGGCTTTGGGCAGGCTGGCGGGTTTGGCGGGGGCGCGGGTGGGCATGACGGCAATTTTCCACTCAGGTGGCAGGATTTGCAACCTCATTGGCTGTGCTGGTGGGCCGGGTTTTCGCTAAGCTGGCTGTTTAGCGCTAAGGTAGGGCACACGCGCCCCAAGGTCTGGCGCAGGCCAGTCCCGTTTCAGCGCCTTTCATCCGTATTTCAGGAATTGCCATGCCCGCTCTGGAGACAAAACTCAACGCCCGTTCCGCCGACTTTCAGGCCAATGCCGCCGCCATGCAGGTGCAGGTCGACGACCTGAACGCGCAGGTCGCCAAGGCCGCCCTGGGTGGCGGTGAGGCCACGCGGGCGCGGCATGTGTCGCGCGGCAAGCTGCTGCCGCGTGACCGCGTGCAGATGCTGCTGGACCCGGGCACGCCTTTCCTGGAGCTCGGTCCGCTGGCCGCCAAAGACATGTACCCCGACCGCGACGGCACCGACAGCGCGCCCTGCGCCGGCGTCATCACCGGCATTGGCCGCGTCAATGGGGTGGACTGCATGATCGTGTGCAACGACGCCACGGTCAAAGGCGGCACCTACTACCCGATGACGGTAAAAAAGCATTTGCGCGCGCAAGAAGTGGCGATGCAAAACAACCTCACCTGCATCTACCTGGTCGACTCGGGCGGCGCCAACCTGCCGAACCAGGACGACGTGTTTCCTGACCGCGACCACTTTGGCCGAATCTTCTTTAACCAGGCCAACATGAGCGCGCAAGGCATTGCGCAGATCGCCGTGGTCATGGGCAGCTGCACGGCCGGTGGCGCCTATGTGCCGGCCATGAGCGACGAGACCATCATCGTCAAGAACCAGGGCACCATCTTCCTGGGCGGCCCGCCGCTGGTGAAGGCGGCCATTGGCGAAATCGTCAGTGCTGAAGACCTGGGCGGCGGCGACGTGCACACGCGTCTCTCCGGCGTGGCAGACCACCTGGCGCAGAACGACGCGCATGCGCTGGCGCTGGCCCGCCAGGCGGTGGGCAGCCTCAACAAAACCAAGCGCTTTGACCAAGCCCTGCGCACGCCGGTGCCGCCGCTGCACAACCCGCAAGAGTTGCATGGCGTGATTCCGGTCGATCCGAAAAAGCCATACGACGTGCGCGAGGTGATTGCCCGCATCGTTGACGGCAGCGAGTTTCATGAGTTCAAGGCGCGCTTTGGCCCCACGCTGGTCTGCGGCTTTGCGCACATTGAGGGCATGCCGGTGGGTATCATCGCCAACAACGGAATTTTGTTCAGCGAGTCGGCGCAAAAGGGCGCGCACTTTATCGAGCTGTGCTGCCAGCGCAAGGTGCCGCTGGTGTTTCTGCAGAACATCACCGGCTTCATGATCGGCCGCAAATACGAAGCCGAAGGCATTGCACGCCACGGCGCCAAGATGGTGACGGCCGTGGCCACGGCCCAGGTGCCCAAGTTCACCGTGATCATCGGCGGCAGCTACGGCGCCGGCAACTACGGCATGTGCGGCCGGGCGTATTCGCCGCGCTTCTTGTGGATGTGGCCGAACGCGCGCATCTGCGTGATGGGCGGTGAGCAGGCGGCCGGCGTGCTGGCCACGGTGAAGCGCGACGCCATTGAGGCCAAGGGCGGCAGCTGGAGCGCCGAAGAAGAAGCCGCCTTCAAGCAGCCGGTGCTGGACCAGTTTGGCCACCAGTCGCACCCGTATTACTCCAGCGCGCGTGGCTGGGACGATGGCGTGATTGACCCGGCTGATACGCGGCGTGTGCTGGCTTTGGGCTTGTCTGCCACGCTCAATCAACCGATCCCCGATACGAAGTTTGGCGTGTTCCGGATGTAATTTCAGAGAGCACGCCATGGACAACATCTACATCACCCCCGAGCACGAGCTGCTGCGCGATCAGATCGCCCGCTTCATCGCGCGCGAGGTCGAGCCCTTCGCTGCTGCGTGGGAAGAAGAAGGCTGCGTGCCCCGAGAAGTACTGCGCAAGATGGGTGACGCCGGCCTGCTGGGCCTGATGTATGAATCGGAATTTGGGGGCGGCGAGGCCGACGCGCTGACCAACCTGGTGTTTGCCGAGGCACTGTCACAGTCGACCTTTGGCGGCTTCATCATCACCGTGCTGGTGCATACCGACATGGCCAGCCCGCACTTGTTCCACGCGGGCAATGCGGTGCAAAAGGCCAAGTACATGCCCGACGTGATCGCCGGCAAGACGATCACCGCCGTGGGCATCACCGAACCTGGCGCGGGCTCTGATGTGGCCGGCATGCGCATGACCGCCAAACGAGAGGGTGACGAATGGGTGCTGAACGGCACCAAGATGTTCATCACCAACGGCGTGCACGCCAACCTCTACTTCGTCGCAGCCAAGACGGGCACGGCGCGGCACCAGGTGTCGATGTTTATTGTGGGGAAGGGCACGCCCGGTTTTACCGTGGGCCGCGCGCTCAAGAAAACCGGCTGGCTCTCGTCAGACACCGCCGAGCTGGTGTTTGACAACGTGCGCATACCCGCCGGCAACCTGCTGGGCGAAGAAGGCAAGGGCTTTTATTCGGTGATGAAGAACTTCCAGACCGAACGCATCGCCCTGGCGGCCATGGCTGTCGGCCACTGCACGCAGGCGCTGAAGATGACGCTGGACTATGTGCGCCAGCGCCAGGCCTTTGGCGCCACGCTGTGGGACAAACAAACCATTCGCCAGCGCATCGCCATGCTGGATGCCAAGACCCGCGCTGCGCGTCAGTTCATGTACCACTGCGCTTGGTCCGTCACGCAGGGCCGCGACATCGTGCAAGAAGTCTCCATGCTCAAGGCATTGACGGGCGAGCTCGTCAACGAAGTGCTGCAGACCTGCCAGCAGTTTCACGGCGGCATGGGCTTTATCCGCGAAACCGCGATTGAACGCCTGTGGCGCGACGCACGCGTGCTGGGCATAGGCGGCGGCGCGACGGAAGTCATGCTGGAAGAAGTGGCCAAACGTTATTAATGAATTGATGAACATGAACCACCTGACCATTCAAGTCGAGGCGCTGGTCGCCACCGTCACGCTGAACCGCCCCGATGTGCGTAACGCCTTCAATCAGGAGGTCATCGCCGAAATGACCCAGGCCTTTGTCGAGCTGAGTATTCGCGACGACGTGCGGTGCGTGGTGCTTGCCGCCAACGGCCCGGCCTTTTGTGCAGGCGCAGACCTGAACTGGATGCGCAGCATGGCCGACTACACCTACGAGCAGAACCAGGAGGACGCGGGCCGCCTGGCGACCATGATCCGGGCTGTTTACGAATGCCCCAAGCCCGTGATTGCCCGCATACAGGGCGATGTCTACGCAGGCGGCACCGGTCTGGTGGCGGCTTGCGACATCGCCGTGTCTGTCGATACGGCCGGCTACTGCCTGAGCGAAGTCAAGCTGGGCCTGATCCCGGCCACCATCAGCCCTTATGTGATCCGTGCGATGGGTACGCGGGCTGCACATCGCTATTTCCTCACGGCCGAACGGTTTGACGCAGCCGAAGCCTTGCGCATTGGCTTTGTGCATGAGGTGGTGACGGTCGAGGCGCTGGATGCCAAAGTGGCCGAGCTGGTGAAGGCGCTGGTCAACGCCGGCCCGGAAGCCGTGAAACTGTGCAAAAAGCTGGTGCAGGACGTGGCCGGGCAGGCCATCACGCCTGAGCTGACGCAGATGACGGTTCAAAGCATTGCCGATGTGCGCGTGAGCCCGGAAGGCCGTGAAGGTGTGCAGTCCTTCCTGCAAAAACGCAAGCCTTCATGGTTGCCTTCCAAGCCGGAATGACGCCATGAACACACTGGACACCGCACAACTGATCGCCCTGGCCGGCGCGCTGGGCTGGGCCAGTGGCGTGCGCCTGTACCTTGTTGTGCTGCTCACCGGCCTGGCGGGTTTTATGGGCTGGGTCGATCTGCCTGCGGGCTTGCGACTGCTGTCTAACCCGGTGGTATTGGGCGTCAGCGGTTTCATGGTGTTCATCGAATTTTTTGCCGACAAGATTCCGGGGCTGGACTCCTTGTGGGATGTGGTGCACGGCGTGATCCGCATCCCGGCGGGCGCGGCGCTGGCGGCTGCGGTATTTGGCGCAGACAACGGCCTGGGCGCGCTGGTGGCAGCCCTGCTGGGCGGCACGCTGGCGGCTACGAGCTTTGCGGCCAAGGCCACCACGCGTGCCGCCATCAACACTTCGCCCGAACCTTTCAGCAATATCGGTGCCTCCCTGCTTGAAGACGGGCTGGTGCCGCTCGGCCTGTGGCTGGCGATTGCGCATCCGCTGATCTTTGTCGTGGTGCTGGCCCTGGTGCTGGCACTCAGCGTCTGGCTGATACGAGTTTGCTGGCGCTTCTTGCGTCAGTTGTTTATTCGCGTGGCCCGCATTTTCAGCGGCAGGCCGGATCCCGGCACCGCTTCCGCATTTACCTTGAAGTCTCCTTTCTCAAAGAACGACCACCATGTTTAAAAAAATACTGATCGCCAATCGCGGGGAGATTGCCTGCCGAGTTGCCGCTACCGCTAGACGCATGGCCATTCAATCTGTTGCGGTGTATTCGGATGCCGATGCGGGCGCCAAGCACGTGGGTTTCTGCGATGAAGCCGTTCACATCGGTGGTAGCGCACCCAAAGACAGCTACCTGCGCTGGGAACGCATCATCGAAGCCGCCAAAGCGACGGGCACCGAAGCCATTCACCCCGGCTACGGTTTCCTGAGCGAGAACGAAGAATTCGCGCAAGCCTGCGCCGACGCCGGGCTGGTCTTTATCGGCCCGCCGGCGTCCGCCATCAAGGCCATGGGCCTGAAGGCCGAGTCCAAGCAATTGATGGAAAAAGCCGGCGTACCGCTGGTGCCCGGCTACCACGGCAGCGACCAGGATCCGGCCCTGCTCAAGCACGAGGCCGACCGCATCGGCTACCCGGTGCTGATCAAGGCCAGCGCGGGCGGCGGCGGCAAGGGCATGCGCGCGGTCGAGAAGACAGAAGACTTTGAAGCCGCGCTGGCCTCGTGCAAACGCGAGGCCATCAACAGCTTTGGTGACGATGCGGTGCTGGTCGAAAAGTATGCGCAGCGCCCACGCCACATCGAGATCCAGGTGTTTGGCGACACGCACGGCAATTACGTTTACCTGTTTGAGCGCGACTGCTCGGTGCAGCGCCGTCACCAGAAGGTGCTGGAAGAAGCGCCTGCCCCCGGCATGACGGAAGCCATGCGCAAGCAGATGGGTGAGGCAGCGGTGGCAGCGGCGCGTGCTGTGAATTACGTCGGCGCGGGTACGGTGGAGTTCATTGTTGAGCAGCGCGCCGACGGCAGCATGAATTTCTTCTTTATGGAGATGAACACGCGCCTGCAAGTGGAACACCCGGTGACGGAGGCGATCACCGGCCTGGACCTGGTCGAGTGGCAGCTGCGCGTGGCCTCAGGCGAAAAGCTGCCGCTGACGCAAGACCAGCTGCGCATCACCGGCCACGCGATTGAGGCGCGCATCTGCGCCGAAACGCCCGACAACAACTTTCTGCCCGCCACCGGCACGCTGAATGTTTACAAGAAACCGGCGCACACGGCCTTCGAGCGCGGTCAGGTCCGCGTCGACGACGGCGTACGCGAAGGCGACGCGATCTCGCCGTACTACGACTCCATGGTGGCCAAGCTCATCGTGCACGGTGCGACGCGCGAAGAAGCGCTGGCCCGTCTGGACGATGCGCTGGCCCAAACCCGCATCGTGGGTCTGAGCACCAATGTGCAGTTCTTGCGTTATGTGGTGCGCAGCCCCTCGTTTGCCAAAGCCAATCTCGACACCGCACTGATCCAGCGCGAAGAAGCCGTGCTCTTCAAACAGGAACCCGTGGGCCTGGCCATGGCGGGCGCCGCAGCAGTGGCCAAGGCGCTGCTGGACGAGCGTGCCGCCGAAGGCGTTGATCCTTTCAGCCGCCGCGACGGCTGGCGTTCGCATGGCGTGATGCCGCGGCGCTTTGAGTTTGAGTTTCATGGCGAGCCCGCCAAGGCCACGTTGACCTATCTTCATGACGGCGCACTGCAATTGGCGATCGGCGAGGCGTCTGGTCCCCTGGTGTTTGCTGAAACCGCGCAAGGCATTGACGTGCAGTTTGCGGGCCAGCGCATGACGGCAGCGGTGTATCCGCAAGGTGAGCTGGACTATGTGTTTACCGCCAAAGGCGCGACGCAAATCCTCTCTATCGACCTGCTGGCCCATGCGGGCGAGGCGCATGCCGAGAGCGGCCGCCTCACGGCCCCCATGCCTGGCAAAGTGGTGTCGTTCACTGTCAAGGCCGGTGACAAGGTCAGCAAAGGCCAGCCGCTGGCGGTGATGGAAGCCATGAAGATGGAGCACACCATTGCAGCGCCGGCCGACGGTGTGGTGCAGGAATTGCTGTACGCGCCGGGCGACCAGGTGAGCGAGGGCGCAGAATTGTTGAAAATAGCCGTTTGATATTTGTTTTGACTTCAAACGGGATTTTTCATGCGCATCAGTTTTTGCTGCTCCGACACCAAACCCCAACCCTGGGTCGACGGCCTGAAGGCCGCGTTTCCCGACGCACAGGTGAGTCTTTGGTCCGCCGGCGATGAGCCGGCTGACTACGCGGTGGTCTGGTCGCCGCCCCAGCAGTTTTTTGACGAACAGACGAAGGTCAAGGGCATCTTCAATATCGGCGCAGGTGTCGATGCATTGATGAAGCTGCGGCTTCCCGCCGGCGTACCGGTGGTGCGGCTGGACGATGCCGGCATGTCGGCGCAGATGGCCGAGTATGTGTGCCATGCGGTGATCCGCCACTTCCGCGAACTCGACGCTTATGAGGCCGACATTGCTGCGGGCAAATGGTCGTACCGCAAGCCACGGCTGCGCACGGACTTCCCGATCGGCGTGATGGGCCTGGGGGTGCTGGGCGAACGCGTCAGCCGCGCGCTGGCGCAGTTTGATTTCCCGGTCAATGGCTGGAGCCGTTCGCCCAAGACAATTGAGGGTGTGCAGTGCTTTTCAGGCGAAGCGGGCGGGCAGGGCTTTCAGGACTTTCTGGCGGCCAGCCGCATCCTCGTGTGCCTGCTGCCTCTCACGCCCGACACGCAGAGCATCATGAACCGTGACACCTTGTCGCGCCTGCAGCCAGGCGCCTATGTCATCAATGTGGCACGCGGCAGCCATCTGGTGGACGAAGACCTGATCACGCTGATTGACAGCGGCCATCTGGCGGGTGCGACACTGGACGTGTTTCGCGCCGAGCCGCTGCCAGCGGAGCATCCTTTCTGGAAGCACCCGAAGATCACCTTGACGCCACACACCTCGGCCCGCACGCTGTGCGAGGAGAGTATTGCCCAGATTGCAAAAAAAATAAGCAGCCTGGCGGCAGGTGCGCCCATAAGCACTTTGGCCGGCGTGGTTGACCCGAAAAAGGGATACTGAAGATGTGGCCCCCACGGTCGCTCACTGCGTGTAGCTCCCTGCCTCCCGAGGGGGCCGCCCGCCCTGCGGCCCGGCAAAGCCGGTTCCGCGGCTCATGCTTGCATAAGAGTCGTTGTTAGCGCGATCGCCTATCCCCTAGAGAAGCCCATGAATAAATATCCATCCAAGGTCAAAATCGTCGACGTCGGCCCTCGCGACGGGCTGCAGAATGAAAAAGCCCTGGTGCCGGCCGCAGTGAAGATCGAACTGGTGCATCGGCTGCAGGACGCAGGCCTGACCGAGATCGAGGTCGCCAGTTTTGTGTCGCCCAAGTGGGTGCCGCAGATGGCCGACAACGCCGAGGTGATGGCCGGCATCAAACGCAAGCCGGGCGTGCGTTATTCGGTGCTGACGCCGAACATGAAAGGCTTTGAAGCCGCCATCGCGCCGCCGCGCGAGCTGTGGCCCGACGAGATCGTGGTCTTCGGCTCGGCCAGCGAGGCCTTCAGCCAGAAGAACATCAACTGCTCCATCGCCGAGAGTATTGAGCGTTTTCGCCCGGTGGTCGAGGCAGCGCGCGACAAGGGCATTTATGTGCGCGGCGCCATGTCTTGCACCGTGGGCTGTCCGTATGAAGGCGAGATCGCCCCCGAGCGCGTCGACATGCTGGCCGGCCTGATGAAGGGTATAGGCGTGCAGCATGTGGGCGTGGCCGACACCATTGGCGTGGGCACACCGCTCAAGGTGCAGCGTGCCCTGGACGCGACGCTCAAGCACTTCGACATCAACGATGTCTCGGGCCACTTTCACGACACCTACGGCCAGGCGCTGGGCAACACGCTGGCCTCGCTGCAGATGGGCGTCTGGCAGTTTGACACCTCATCCGCAGGCCTGGGCGGTTGCCCCTTTGCCAAGGGCGCCACCGGCAATGTGGCCACCGAAGACGTGGTTTACCTGTTGCACGGCATGGGCATTCAAACCGGCATCGATCTGGACAAACTCATTGATGCGGGACAATTCATCAGCGACTTTCTGGGTCGCAAACCGAATTCCCGCGCCGCGACGGCGCTTCTTAATAAACGAATGAATTGACATGTGTGGTGCTGAATTGAAGACTTTGCCAGAGGGCGTGCAGCGGGTTGTGGCGGTGCTGCAAGAAAGTGGCCACCCGCATATGCCCGTCATGCTCGACGACGCGGCCCGTACCGCGCAGCAAGCCGCCGATGCGCTGGGCGTGCGCCTCGGGCAGATTGCCAAGAGCATCATCTTTCGCCGAAAGTCGGACGAGGCGGCCATCATGGTGGTGACCTCGGGGGACAGGCGTGTTGACGAACGGAAAGTCGAGGCGCTGGTCTGCCCCGACGGCAAACGCGTGGGCCGGGCTGATGCTGAGTTCGTAAAAGCCAAGACGGGTTTTTCTATCGGCGGTGTGTCGCCGCTGGCGCACGTGACCGACGTCATCGTGCTGATGGACCTGAGCCTGATGCGCTTTGAAGAAATCTGGGCTGCGGCAGGACATCCGCATGCGGTGTTCAAGCTGATGCCGCAAGAGCTTGAGCTGTTGACCGGCGCGCCGGTGGTCGATGTGGCCGTGGACCTGGACGAAGAGAAAATTGCCCTGGAGCAGGCGATTGACCTGGTGGCTGAACGCAGCCGTACAGTGGAAGCCGCTGGTGACCTGGTGCCGTCGCCCTGTATTTCGGTGTGCCGCATCAATGCCGACTCGGGCATGTGCGAAGGGTGCTTCCGCACCCTGGGCGAAATTTCCGCCTGGGCACGCTCCGGCCCTGAAATGCAGCGTGAGCTTTGGCGAACCATCGGCCAGCGTATGGCGGCGGTACGGGTTTAACCATAAAGCGGGGAGAGCCCATGAAGCACATCACGTTTTACTTTGACGTCATCTCGCCCTACGCCTACCTCGCGTTTGAGCACCTGCCCGAAGCGCTCAAGGGCCTGAGCTACAGCGTCAGTTACCGGCCGGTGTTGTTTGCCGCCATGCTCAAACACCACGGCCAGCTCGGCCCGGCGGAAATCGCGCCCAAGCGCGACTGGACTTACCGGCAGGCGCTGTGGCACGCGCACAGCAAGGGCATTGAAATGAAGATGCCGGCAAGCCACCCCTTTAACCCCTTACCGCTGCTGCGCCTGGCCAGCGCCTGTGGCACGCCAGCCGACCCGGCAAGCCTGAATCGTTATGCCTGTGAAACGATTCTTCGCCACGTCTGGCAGGGCGGCGCCGAAGCGGCCGATGAAGAGCGTCTTGCCGCGCTCACGGCGCAGCTCGCGCCGCAGCAGCGCCTGAGTGCCGATGAAGCGAAAGCGCAGCTGAAAAAAAACACCGACGAAGCCATTGCGCTGAACGTGTTTGGTGTGCCCGCGATGCATGTTGACGACAAAATTTTCTGGGGCTTTGATGCGCTGCCCATGCTGCGCGAGTACCTGTTGGGCAATGCGTGGTTCGACGGTGAAGGCTGGAGCGGTGTCAGTCAGGTTGCCGTGGGCATCACGCGCAAGGCCTGAGAGTGTGAGGGCCTAAGGGCGTAAGCAAGTTCGTCAGCGCGTAAGCAAGTTTTTTCGGGAGCCTAAGAAGGTTCTAAGCGTTTTCCCTGAGCGTATTCGCATGCTGAAAAGTTTCTCAAGGGTTTCCCCTTGAGTTGTCAGCCACGCATAAGTTTCACGCAAGCTCCTGTTATTTTCACGTCAGAGCTAGGTCAGGGACTCCAAAAATAATGAGGGCAGCTTCCATACCGGAGGCCCTCACTATTTGGAGACAAAACATCATGTCAACAGCCGTCGACAACAGACCCATGACAGCTGAGCAGAAAAAGGTGATCTTCGCCTCTTCGCTCGGCACGGTATTTGAGTGGTACGACTTCTACCTCTACGGTTCATTGGCCGCCATCATCGCCAAGCAGTTCTTCAGTGGACTGGACTCGGGCTCCGCATTCATTTTTGCGCTGCTTGCTTTTGCGGCCGGTTTCATCGTGCGTCCTTTCGGCGCGCTGGTGTTCGGCCGCCTCGGTGACATGATCGGCCGCAAGTACACCTTCCTGGTCACCATCGTGATCATGGGCTTGTCGACCTTCATCGTGGGCCTCTTGCCCAACTACGCCTCCATCGGCGTGGCCGCTCCGGTGATCCTGATTGCCCTGCGCATGCTGCAAGGCCTGGCGCTCGGCGGTGAATATGGCGGTGCTGCCGTGTATGTGGCGGAGCACTCGCCTCAAGGCAAGCGCGGCGCCTACACCTCCTGGATCCAGACCACGGCAACGCTGGGTCTGTTCCTGAGTCTGCTGGTCATCCTGGGTGTGCGTACCGCCATGGGCGAAGCCGCATTCGCCGACTGGGGCTGGCGCATTCCGTTCATCGTGTCCATCCTGTTGCTGGGTGTGTCTGTCTACATCCGTTTGTCGATGAACGAATCTCCCGCCTTCCAGAAAATGAAGGCCGAGGGCAAGACCTCCAAGGCCCCGTTGTCCGAATCTTTCGGCCAGTGGAAGAACCTGAAGATCGTGATTCTGGCCCTGATCGGCCTGACCGCCGGCCAGGCCGTCGTCTGGTACTCCGGCCAGTTCTATGCACTGTTCTTCCTGACGCAAGCGCTCAAGGTGGACGGCCCTACGGCCAACATCCTGGTGGCCTACTCGCTGATCCTGGGCACGCCCTTCTTCGTGATCTTCGGTACGCTCTCCGACAAGATCGGCCGCAAGCCCATCATCATGGCCGGCTGCCTGCTGGCCGTGCTGACCTACTTCCCGGTGTTCACCGCGCTGACCAAAGCTGCCAATCCTGACCTGGCCGCTGCACAAGCCAAGAACAAGGTGGTTGTGACCGCCGATCCGAAAGAATGCTCGTTCCAGTTCAACCCGACGGGTACTGTCAAGTTCACCAGCTCGTGCGACATCGCCAAGCAGGTGCTGGCGGGCGCTTCGGTGAGCTATGACAACGTGATTGCACCCGCAGGCACCGTAGCCAGCATCAAGATCGGTGAAACCGCCATTCCGAGCTACACCGCCAAGGGCCTGAGCGCTGACGACGCCAAGAAGAAGGACGCCGAGTTCAAGAAGCTCGTCGCGGACGACTTGAAGGCAGCCGGCTACCCGAGCAAAGCTGACCCGGCCAAGATCGACAAGGTCATGGTCACGCTCATCCTGTTCTACCTGGTGGTGCTGGTGACCATGGTGTACGGCCCGATCGCCGCCATGCTGGTGGAACTGTTCCCGACCCGCATCCGCTATACGTCCATGAGCCTGCCGTATCACATCGGCAACGGCTGGTTTGGCGGCCTGCTGCCGACGACCGCCTTTGCCATCGTGGCGCAGACCGGCAATATGTACAACGGCCTCTGGTATCCGATCATCATCGCCGGCATGACGCTGGTGGTGGGAACCTTGTTCATCAAGGAAACCAAGGACGTGGACATTTACGCCAACGACTGATTGCTTCTATCGCCGGTGCGGGCCAGCGGCCCGCACCGGTTTTCCAGGCTGAAGAGCCTTGTGACATTCACAGGCCCTCGTCATCAATGTGCCGAGGGCTTTTTTTTGGGAGAAAGAAAGATGTGGAAGATTGTTGTGGGATTTGTCGTGATTGCCGGATTGGCTTTGTTCCTGCTGAACAAGGGCGGCGATATCGAGATGGGTGGTGAGAAGCACGGCGCGTCATCGGTTGCGTCGCCTCTTGTTTCAGCCGCTATGACGGCGGCAACCCGCGCTTGAGAGCGGCGCGGTTCCTGTGACGAAATGCCTGGGACGGCTTGCTGTGTGTGTAGGTCATTCCCCCCGAGATGCCCAAAACAGGTGCATTGCGGCCAAAAATGGGTTAAATTGAATTCAGGGGGCGTTAAACAAAATATTACAGTCTCTGAATAGTGTTTAGCACCACAGGTGAAATCACCCCTGGCGTTTTTACTGGAGACAAGCCGATGATCTACACCAAGACGGAGTTGGGCCAAGCCGCGTTGCATGACCGTTCCACGTTAACCCCGCGGCAACGTTCGGCATTCATCATGTTTGACGGCAAGCGCAGCATGGAAGATGTTGTGAAAGCGACCGTCGGCCTGGGTGTCACAGCAGAAGATATCAACCATCTGCTTTCGCTGGGCCTGCTTGCGCCAGCTACAGTGCAAGCGCCCACCGTCGCTGCACCAGCTCCCCCGGTGTCTACACACAACGCTGATGGCACTCCTACCCTGACCGCGCAGGAACATTATTCAAGGGCCTACCCCATTGCCACGCGGCTGACTGCCGCCTTGGGCTTGCGGGGCTTTCGGCTCAATCTCGCGGTGGAAGCTGCCGGCGATATCGACAAGCTGAAGGAGCTGGCTCCCAAGATCAAGGAAGCCGTAGGCCCCGAGAAGTTCAAGGAACTTGAGGCAGCCCTGTATTACTGAGCCAGCCTCCGTCGCGCCCGGCTGCGAACCCGGGATCACAGCGTTGTCGAGTGAAATCAACGCCATCTTCTGCCAGCCAGCCACGCGCGTACCGCGATTACCGTGCCTGGCGGTAAAGGTAAACGCATCGGCGTAGAGCCCGGTGCTTTGGCAGTCCGGCGGTAAAAACCACAACGCGTCCTAATTGAGTCGAAAGGGCTTTATTGCCTGCGGTCTGCACAGCCGGGTGCGCTGTCTAGAATGTTTGACCTCTTCAGGAAAGACCGCACTCATGTCCCAGGGAACCATCCGCATCCGCGGCGCGCGCCAGCACAACCTCAAAAACCTCGACCTGGATATCCGCACCGGTGAAATGACGGTGGTGACCGGCCCCAGCGGCTCGGGAAAATCCTCGCTGGTGTTCGACACGCTGTTCGCTGAAGGCCAGCGCCGCTATGTAGAAACCTTCTCGGCCTATGCGCGCCAGTTCCTGGACCGCATGGACAAGCCGGCCGTCGACAAGGTGGAGGGCGTGCCGCCCGCCATCGCCATCGACCAGACCAACCCGGTGCGCAGCTCGCGCTCCACCGTGGGCACGATGACGGAACTCAACGACCACCTGAAGCTGCTCTACGCGCGCGCCGCGCAGCTTTTCGACAAGCAGACCGCGCAGAACGTGCGCCACGACACACCCGAATCGATCTACGCCGAACTGATGGCGCGCACGAAGGAGGGCGACCCGCGCGTCGTACTGACCTTCCCGGTCGAGTTGCCGGGCAACACCAGCGCCGAGCAGGTTGAGCAGTGGTTGTCAGTCAGCGGCTTCACGCGCGTGCACGCCCAGCGTGACGTGGCTACGCCCGCCGGCCCGCACAAGCTGCTGGATGTGGTGGCCGACCGCTTTCGCACCCATGCGGTAGAGAAAGCCCGCGTGATGGACGCCATCGAGACCGCACTCAAACGCGGTGGCCGTCTCAATGTTTATGTTCAACACGCCGAGGATGGCCACCCGGATGTGATGTGGCGTTTCTCGACTGGGTTGCACTGCCCCGACAGCGACCTGCGCTACACCAACCCCACGCCGTCGCTGTTCTCTTTCAACTCCGCCATGGGCGCCTGCGAAACCTGCCGCGGCTTTGGCCGCGTCATCGGTGTCGACTACGGCCTGGTGATCCCCAACGACAAACTCACGCTGCGCGCCGGCGCCATCAAGACCATCCAGACCCCGGCCTGGAAAGAAGCGCAGGACGACCTGATGCGCCACGCCGAAGCGGCCGGCATCCCGCGCGACACGCCCTGGTACAAGCTCACGCCCGAGCAGCAGGGCTGGGTCATCAACGGCACGCCCACTTACAAAGACGGCAACTGGAAGAAACAGTGGTACGGCATCAAGCGCTTCTTCGGATACCTTGAAAGCAAGGCCTACAAGATGCACATCCGTGTGCTGCTGTCCAAGTACCGCAGCTACACACCGTGCGAAACCTGCGGCGGCGCGCGCCTCAAGCTCGAGTCGCTGCTCTGGCGCCTGGGCGCCAAAGAAGCCGCCGACGCGGTGCTGCCGCCCAGCCAGCGCTTTATGCCGGTGGGCGTGCAATGGAGCCGTGAGCAGCTCGAAGCGCTGCCGGGCCTGGCGCTGCACGATTTGATGCGTCTGCCCATCGACAGGCTGCGGCAATTCTTCAGCGGCCTCTCGCTCGACGTGATGGGTGACGACGCCGAGCTGCAGGCACTCAAATCGCTGTTTGAAGAAATCCAGACCCGCATCAAATACCTGTGCGACGTCGGCATCGGCTACCTCACGCTGGACCGGCAAAGCCGCACGCTCTCAGGCGGCGAGGTACAGCGCATCAACCTCACCACCGCACTCGGCACCTCGCTGGTCAACACGCTGTTTGTGCTCGACGAGCCCTCCATCGGCCTGCACCCGCGCGACATGAACCGCATCACCCAGGCCATGCACCGGCTGCGCGACGCCGGCAACACGCTGGTGGTGGTCGAGCACGACCCGGCCGTCATGCTGGCGGCGGACCGGCTGATCGACATGGGTCCGGGCCCGGGCGAGAAGGGCGGCCAGATCGTGTTTGACGGCACGCCCGACGACATCAAACATGCCGACACGCTGACCGGCGCCTACCTCGGCTCGCGCAAGCAGGTGGGCATGGGCTTCAAGCGCGCGGTGACCGACAACACGCCGCGCCTCATCCTTGAAGGCGCACGCGACCACAACCTGAAAAACCTGACGGTCGATTTCCCGCTGCAGCGCCTGGTCTGCGTGACCGGCGTCAGCGGCTCGGGCAAGTCCACGCTGATGCAGGACATCCTGGCGCCGGCCTTGCTGCGCCAGTTCGGCAAGGCGACCGAAACGCCTGGCCTGCATGACCGCCTCATGGGCGCAGACCACCTGACAGACGTGGTGTTTGTCGACCAGTCGCCCATCGGCAAGACGGCGCGCTCCAACCCCGCCAGCTATGTGGGCGCCTGGGATGCGGTGCGCGACCTCTTCGCGCTGGCTCCGCTGGCCAAACAGCGCAGCTACACCGCCACCAAGTTCAGCTTCAACAACGGCGACGGGCGCTGCCCGACCTGCGGCGGCTCGGGCTTCGAGCATGTCGAGATGCAGTTCCTGAGCGACGTCTACCTGCGCTGCCCCGACTGCGACGGCAAACGTTACCGCGCCGAAATCCTGGAGGTAACGATTGAACGCAAGGCCATCGGCGACGTGAAGCCGCGGCTGCTCAATGTCTCTGACGTGCTCAACCTCACGGTGAGCGAGGCGATTGCCCTTTTTGCGCAAGACCGCGAAGTGGTGCGCGCGTTGCAGCCCATCGTCGACGTGGGCCTGGAATACGTGAAGCTGGGCCAACCCGTGCCCACGCTCTCGGGCGGCGAGGCGCAGCGCCTGAAGCTCGCAGGCTTTCTGGCGAATGCCAGCAAAACTACCAGCGCCAGCAAACAGGCGCTGGCGCTCAGGCAGCCCGGCCGCGGCACGCTGTTTTTGTTTGACGAGCCGACCACCGGCCTGCACTTTGACGACATCGCCAAGCTGATGCGCGCGCTGCGCAAGCTGCTCGAGGCTGGCCACTCGCTGATCGTCATCGAACACAACCTCGACGTGATCCGCTCGTCCGACTGGCTGATTGACCTTGGCCCCGAAGGTGGCGAAGCCGGCGGCCTGCTGGTCGCCCAGGGAACGCCTGAAGAGGTGCGCCAGCACCCTACATCGCACACCGCACTCGCGCTGCGTGAATACGAGCAGGCCATGGGCAAGGTGCACGGCGTTGAAGAGTCGCGCCCCAAGGTCTGGGCCACGCGGCCGGCTTTCTCCAACCTGATCCAGATCGTCAACGCGAAAGAGAACAACCTCAAGAGTTTGTCGGTCGACATTCCGCGGGGCAAGTTCAACGTGGTGACCGGCGTGTCGGGCTCGGGCAAGTCCACACTGGCGTTTGATATTTTGTTCAACGAAGGCCAGCGGCGCTACCTCGAATCACTCAATGCTTACGCACGCAGCATCGTGCAGCCGGCCGGCCGGCCCGAGGTGGATGCGGTCTACGGCATCCCGCCCACTGTGGCGATTGAGCAGCGCCTGTCGCGCGGCGGGCGCAAGTCCACCGTGGGCACGACCACCGAGGTTTGGCATTTTCTGCGGCTCTTGTATGTGAAGCTGGGCATCCAGCACTGCACCAAAGACGGCGCGGCCGTGATGCCGCAAAGCCCCGAAAGTATCGCGGCCCAATTGATCAAGACCTACCGCGGCCAGCATATCGGCCTGCTGGCCCCGCTGGTGATCGCCCGCAAGGGCGTCTACACCGAGCTGGCCGACTGGGCGCGCCCGCGCGGCTACACGCACCTGCGCATTGACGGCGAGTTCTTGCCAACCACGGGCTTTCCGCGCATTGACCGCTTCAAGGAACACACGGTCGAGTTGCCGATTGCCGACATCCATGTGTCGCCCGACAACGAAGCCGCGCTGCGCGCCGCACTGGCGACCGCGCTGGAGCACGGCAAGGGTGTGGTCCATGTGCTGGCCCCGCTGGATGGCCTGCGCGGTGCGATGATGGCCGGCGCCAGCGCCAAAAACATCGGCAAGCTGATCGCGTTTTCAACCAAGCGCGCCTGCCCGATTTGCGCCACCTCGTATGCCGAGCTGGACCCGCGCCTCTTCAGCTACAACAGCAAGCATGGCTGGTGCCCCGACTGCGTGGGCACGGGCGTCAAGCTCACCAAAGAGCAGCGCAAGGTGTTTGACGACTCGGTGATGGACGACGACAACAAGGGCCGTGAGCAAAGTTTTGCCGAGCCCGAGGTGGAAGATGTGGCCGGTACCGCTTGCCCGACCTGCGAAGGCACACGCCTCAACGCCAAGGCCCGCGCGGTGAAGTTCGCCAACGTCGGCATCGCCGATATCGCGGCGCTGTCGGTGACCGACGTGCGGCGCTGGGTCGAAAAGCTGGCGCTGCTGGGCCGTGAGGCCGGCATCGCGCGCGACCTGATTCCCGAGATCAAGAGCCGGCTCGAGTTTCTTGAAGACGTCGGCCTGGGTTACCTCACGCTGGACCGCGGCGCGCCCACGCTCTCGGGCGGCGAGGCACAGCGCATTCGCCTGGCGGCGCAGCTGGGCTCCAACCTGCAGGGCGTTTGCTACGTGCTGGACGAGCCGACGATTGGCCTGCACCCGCGCGACAACCAGATTTTGCTGAGCGCGCTGGGCAAGCTCAGCGACCGCGGCAACACCCTGGTGGTGGTCGAGCATGACGAAGACACGATCCGACGCGCAGACAACATCATCGACATCGGCCCCGGCGCCGGCAAGCGCGGGGGCACGCTGGTGGCGCAGGGCACGGCGGCGCAGCTGTCGGCCGTGCCGGAATCGCTGACCGGCCGCTACCTGGCGAACCCGCTGGTTCACCCGCTGCAGCAACGGCGTGAAACGCGCAAGGGCGTGGCGCCGGTGGCCGTGGTCGAAGAACTGCCCGCCGCCGCCAACGCAAAACCCGTGAGCAAGCAGAAAGCGGCACTGCTGAAGGCCGCGGCGCTGAAAGCCGCCGCGGCTAACGCCAGCAAACTGCACAACGCGGCACCCGCTGCAGCTAGCAAATTCACCTCCTGGCTCACCGTGGTCAACGCCGACCTGCACAACCTCAAGGACGTGTCGGTCACCGTCCCGCTGTACCGCCTGGTGGCGGTGACGGGCGTGTCGGGCTCGGGCAAGTCGACGCTGGCGCGCGACGTGCTGCTGACCAATGTGCATGCCGGCGTGATGCAGCGCTCGACCAAGGCCGGGCGTGACGCTGACGACAGAGGTAAAAATCCCGACTGGACCGGCTGCGAACGCATCGAAGGCTACGCGGCGATAGACCGCGTGCTCGAAGTCGACCAGACGCCCATCGGCAAAACACCGCGCTCCTGCCCGGCCACCTACATCGGCTTTTGGGACACGATACGCAAGCTCTTTGCCGACACGCTGGAAGCCCGCGCGCGCGGCTACAGCGCCGGCCGCTTTTCCTTCAACACCGGCGAAGGCCGCTGCCCGACTTGCGAAGGCGCGGGCGTGCGCACCATCGGCATGAGCTTCTTGCCCGATGTGAAGGTGCTGTGCGAAACCTGCCACGGCGCGCGCTTCAACCCCGAAACCCAGGCCGTGACCTGGCGCGGCAAAAACATCGGCGACGTGCTGAAGATGGAAGTCGATGAGGCGGTGGACTTCTTCTCTTCCATGCCCAACATCAGCCACCCGCTGCAGTTGCTGAAAGACGTGGGCCTGGGTTACCTGACCCTGGGGCAACCGTCACCCACGCTGTCGGGCGGCGAGGCGCAGCGCATCAAGCTGGTGACCGAGCTCAGCAAGGTGCGCGACGACATCACCCGCCGCGGCCAGAAGGCGCCGCACACGCTCTACGTGCTGGACGAGCCCACGGTGGGCCTGCACATGGCCGACGTGGAAAAGCTGATCCACGTGCTGCACCGCCTGGTCAACGGCGGCCACAGCGTGGTGGTGATCGAGCACGACCTGGACGTGATCGCCGAAGCCGACTGGGTGATTGACCTGGGGCCGGACGGTGGCAACGCAGGCGGGCGGGTGGTGGCGTCTGCGCCGCCCGAGGCGGTGGTCAAGCTGGGCACGCACACTGGAAAAGCGTTGCAAAGTGTTCTCGCCCGGGTTTGAAGCGGGCGGGGAGCGATGCGTGGTTTGCTATTGAATTAATAGCTATAGGCCAAGGTGGAAACTGGGCTAGAGGCCTAAAATGCTTAAAAATATCCCGGCGACCTGACACGGACGTGACAACCCTTCAGGTGTTGCCCTGATGTGGCCGCGGCTTGCGGCACGCATGATGTGTGCTGCACCCAAGACCAGGAGACCCGTCCCATGAAACGCCGCCACCTACTGCAATCCGCCGCCGCCCTGGCTACCCCCTCTCTCGCCGCGCTCGGCACGTCGGCCTTCGCGCAGACCTTTCCCGTCAAGCCCATCAAGCTGGTCATCGCCTTCCCGGCGGGCGGGCCGACCGACATCACGATGCGCTCACTGGCCGACAACGCGTCCAAAATCCTGGGCCAGGCGGTGATCGTCGAGAACAAGCCCGGCGCGGGCGGCACCCTGCCGGCCCAGCAGCTGCAAAGCGCACAGGCCGACGGCTACACGCTGGCGCAGATTCCGCTGGGCGTGTTTCGCCTGGGCTACACCACCAAGATCAACTGGGATCCGGTCAAGGACATCAGCTACGTCATCAACGTGACCGGCTACGCCTTCGGCATCGTGGTGCCGGCCGACAGCCCGTTCAAGACCTGGGCCGACTTTGTCGCCTATGCCAAGGCCAACCCTGGCAAGCTGACTTACGGCTCCACCGGCACGCTGACCAGCCCGCACCTGACGACCGAACTCATTGCGCAAAAAGCCGGCATCGAGCTGCAGCACGTGCCCTACAAAGGCAGTGCGGATTTGATGCTGGCGCTGGTGAGCGGCCAGCTGATGGCGGGTGCCGACAGCACCGGCTTTGCGCCGCAGGTCGAGGCCGGCAAGCTGCGCGTGCTCAACACCTGGGGCGAAAAGCGGCTGGACAAATTCCCGAATGCGCCCACGCTGAAAGAGCTGGGCTACGACATCGTGCAGAACTCGCCCTTCGGCATAGGCGCGCCCAAAGGCACGCCGCCCGAGGTGGTCAAGCGGCTGCACGATGCGTTCAAGAAGGCGATGGAAGAGCCCAGCTACGTGACGGCGCTGGGTCGTTACGACATGCTGCCTAACTACCTGAGTTCGGCGGATTACACGAAGTTTGCACAAGACACAGTTGTGCGCGAAAAGGTCTTAATCGACAAACTGGGTCTCGCCAAACCCAATTGAACTCGGCCTGATCCAGAAGAGGCCGCGGAACCGGCTTTGCCGGGCCGCAAGCCTCGTCCCCTGCAAGGGGAAAAGGGGCTACACGAAGTGAGCCCCGATAGGGGTGTGCTTAATCTAACTAAACCCAACTAGCGGGCTCGACGCCGGATAGTACAAACAGCTCATCGGCTAACTGGCCGGCGAGAGCGGGTTCCACGCCGGCGCCAAAAATCAATCGGTAAATGATGGGGGCCATCATGTGGTCCAGCACCTGCTGCACGGTGGGTGTGGTGTCGCCGCGCGCCTGGGCGCGCTTGACGAGCACGGTGGCTTCGTTGCGGCGGTTTTTCAGGCAGTTGGTTTCTTCTGACCCGGCCAGCGCGGCGGCCGCTTTCAACATCGAGGCATTGCCCGGCTTGTTGAGGTGGAGGATCAGTTCTTTGGCCCAGGCCGTGAGCTCGGCTTTCAGGTCGCCCGTCTCGGGCAGGGGGCGGTTCGGGTCCAGCCGCTGGGTGGCGGTTTCGCCCAGCAGGCCGTTCACGTCGCCCCAGCGCCGGTAAATGCTGGAGGCGCTGACCCCGGCGCGCTCGGCCACGGCCGGCACGGTGACTTTGTCGCGGCCTTCCTGGGCAATCAGCTCTTCCAGCGCCTTGCGCACCACGGTTTGCACCTGGGCGCTGCGGCCGCCGGGGCGTTTGTTCTGGGGTGTTTGGGAGGTGTTCATCAGGGCCAATTTTAACCTAAAAGCAATGATCTTTGCGTTAATTTTCAAACAGGTATAGAATTCACAAACGCAAATAAATTCGCTTTAAAAAAGTTGAGCGTTTCCCATGACCGCACCCGCCCCTTCATTGCCAGCATCGACCCGTTCCATAGCCGCCCGCTGGCAGTTGCCGCCTGCAATGGCCTTCCCGCTGCTGGCCATCCTCCTGTTCGCATTTTTTGTGGCGGGCAGCGCGCCTTCGCCGCTGTTTGTCGTCTTCCAGCAGCAGTGGGGCTTTTCGCCCGCGCTGCTGACGGTGGCGTTTGCAATCTATGCGATCGCGCTGCTCGCCTCGCTGCTGGTGGCCGGCTCGCTGTCTGACCACATCGGCCGCCGGCCCGTGGTATTTACCGCCTTGCTGCTGCAAGCCGGCGCGATGCTGACCTTTTTGCTGGCCGAGAGCATCAACGGCATCATCGCCGCGCGCATCGTGCAGGGCATTGCGACCGGCATGGTCAGCGGTGCGTTGACGGCGGCGGTGGTTGAGGCCGCACCGGCCGCACAAAAACGCCTGGGCGCGATGATCGGCAGCGTTTCACCGCTCGCGGGGCTGGCGGTGGGCGCGATGCTCACAGGCATCGCCGTCAAGTTCGCGCTGCACCCGGTGCCGCTGGTCTTCGGTGTGCTGGTTGCCATCTGCGTGGTGGGTGCGGTGGCCACGCTCTTCTTGCCCGAAAGCGCCACGCCGCGCCCCGGCGCGCTGGCTTCGCTGGTGCCGCGCATTTCGATCCCGGTGCAGGCGCGCGCTGAATTCTTGCGTGGCGTGCCGACGATGCTGGCGGTGTGGTCGTTTGCCGGCCTGTACCTGTCACTGGTGCCCTCCGTGCTGCAGCAAATCTTTGGTATTCACGACGGCATCGTCAACGGCCTGGCGATTGCCACTTTCTTCGGCTTGGGCGCTGCGTCGCCGACGCTGCTCAGAAGCTTCTCGCCCGTGCGCATGAGCGCCATCGGCATGAGTTTGTTGGCCGTTGGCGCGGGCCTGGTGGTGGTGTCGCTGGCCACGCGTTCTGTGGCGTTGTTCTTTGCTGGCACGGCGCTGGCCGGTTTCGGCGGCGGCTCGGCATTCTCTGCGCAAGTGCAGACCCTTGCGCCGCTGGCGCAGCCGCATCAGCGGGCAGAACTGTTTGCCGCGCTGTATGCCACCAGCTACCTGGCCTTCAGCGTGCCGGCCATGCTGGCCGGCCGATTGATCGCGCCGCTGGGCCTGCCGGCCACGGTGGAGGGATATTCCGCGCTGGTGCTGGCGGTGGCAGCGCTGGGCGCCTGGCTTCGGTGGTCGTCGGTGCGCCGCGCGGGTGCACCGGTCGCCAGTTAATCGAGCAGGGCGCGCGCTACCTCGGTAAAGCCGGCGCCGCGCTCGCCGCGCGTCACATAACGCGGCAGGTTCGCCAGCTGCGGCACAAAACGCGCGATGTTGGCCACGCCCACGCTGTTGGCGAATGTCTTGAACATCAGCTGGTCGTTGGTCGAATCGCCGATATAGACCCAATGGTCCATCTCGGCATCCAGGTCGCGTTGCCAGAGCTGCCGGACAATCCAGCGCGCGCCTTCCAGCTTGTTGTGCCCGCCATACCAGCCGTTGATATGGATGCTGCTCACGGTGGCATGCATGCCCTCGCTTTTCATCAGCGCCACCACCGCGGCGATCTGCGCGTCGCTTAGCTGCACAAACTCGCTGTGGTCGATGGCGATGTCGGTTTCGCGGCCCGGCGAGTCGGTCGCGCGGGTTACGCCCGGCATCTCGCGCTCGATGCGCGCCAGCACGGCTTGCATGCGGGCGAAGTTGGCGCTGCGGGTGGCGGGGTCTTGTTGATATGTTTTTGATAGCGCCCTGCCAATGACTGGGGCGGGCTGCAGGCCCTTTTGATGCTGAACTTGCTGGGGCAGCAGCGCCACGGCGCCGTTCTCCGCCACGATGGCATCGACCGGCCAGCTCGCCGCGAAAGGTTCGCTCCAGCCCACCGGCCGCCCGGTGATGGCCACGACTTTGAATCCGGCAGTTTTCAATTGACCCAGTGCCTCCAGCGCATCGGGGGTGATTTCGCCTTCAGTGGTCAGTGTGTCGTCGATGTCGGTGAAGACGCCCGTGACGAGGTGACGTTCTGTAACGGGCCAGCGCTGGAGTTCTTGCATCATGAAATTTTCGCATGGTCGATGTGGCCCCCACGGTTGCTCACTTCGTGTAGCGCCCTGCCCCCCGAGGGGGCCGCCCGCCTGTGGCCCGGCAAAGCCGGTTCCACGGCTCATGCTGGCATGAAGAGTTCAGGGCGTAACCAGCGGGGTGTTCACCAGCGGGCAGCAGCGGGACTGGCTTTGCCAGACCGCAGGCGCCGCCCCCTTACAAGGGGGGAACGGACTACACGAAGTGAGTCCGGACGGGGGTTGGTATAATTATGGCTTCCTGAGGAGCGTTGCAAGCCACATCACGTGGACCAGGCTCAGGACTTCATTGCAACCACGCTCACCCGCATGTGCTCTCAAGCCGGGTGAATGACTGAATTCTCCCTTTCCCTGAAAGCCATGCCCGTGGCGATTTTGCCCAGTTGACGTTTGATATTTGGAGAACCGTATGAGCGCCGTCCTGAAACCTTCCACCGACTACACCATTGCCGATATTTCGCTTGCCGCCTGGGGCCGCAAGGAACTGAACATCGCGCAAACCGAGATGCCCGGCCTGATGTCCATTCGCGAAGAATTCGCGAAGGCGCAGCCGCTGAAGGGCGCGCGCATCACCGGATCGCTGCACATGACGATCCAGACCGGCGTGCTGATCGAAACCCTGCAAGCCCTGGGCGCTGAAGTGCGCTGGGCTTCGTGCAACATCTTCTCGACGCAAGACCACGCCGCCGCCGCGATCGCCGCCGCCGGCACGCCGGTGTTCGCCATCAAGGGCGAAACCCTGGTCGACTACTGGGACTACACCCACAAGATTTTCGAATTCAACGGCGCCAAGGGCACGCCTGAAGAAGGCCCCAACATGATCCTGGACGACGGCGGCGACGCGACGCTGCTGATGCACCTGGGCACCAAGGCCGAGAAAGACGCCAGCCTGATCTCCAAGCCCGGCAGCGAAGAAGAAATCTGCCTCTTCAACTCGATCAAGGCCAAGCTGGCGCAAGACCCGACCTGGTACAGCCGCCGCCTGAAGAACATCATCGGCGTGACCGAAGAAACCACCACCGGCGTGCTGCGCCTCAATGAAATGTCGGCCAAGGGCACGCTGGCCCTGCGCGCCATCAACGTGAACGATTCCGTCACCAAGAGCAAGTTCGACAACCTGTATGGCTGCCGCGAATCGCTGGTCGACGCCATCAAGCGCGCTACCGACGTGATGGTCGCCGGCAAGGTTGCACTCGTGGCCGGCTACGGCGACGTGGGCAAGGGTTCCGCACAAGCCCTGCGCGCACTGTCCGCACAAGTCTGGGTCACCGAAATCGACCCGATCAACGCCCTGCAGGCCGCGATGGAAGGCTACAAGGTTGTGACCATGGAATACGCTGCCGACAAGGCCGACATTTTTGTGTCTGCCACCGGCAACAAAAACGTCATCACCTACGACCACATGGCGAAGATGAAAGACCAGGCCATCGTCTGCAACATCGGCCACTTCGACAACGAAATCGACGTTGCCGCTCTTGAGAAATGCACCTGGGAAGAGATCAAGCCGCAAGTCGACCACGTGATCTTCCCGGACGGCAAGCGCATCATCCTGCTGGCCAAGGGCCGCCTCGTGAACCTGGGTTGCGGCACCGGCCACCCCAGCTTCGTGATGTCGTCCAGCTTCGCCAACCAGACCATCGCACAAATCGAACTGTTCACCAAGCAGGCCGACTACGAAGTGGGCAAGGTCTATGTGCTGCCCAAGCATCTCGATGAGAAGGTCGCGCGTTTGCACCTGAAGAAAGTTGGCGCTGTGCTGACCGAGTTGAGCGACGAGCAGGCTGCGTACATCGGCGTGAGCAAGGCTGGCCCGTACAAGGCAAACACCTACCGCTATTAATCCAGCGATGGGTATTCCTCCCTCTCCCCCTGGGAGAGGGCAGGGGTGAGGCCAATGGCGGCAATCAACCGGCGAGGTTTTTTAAGGCCGCAAGCCCTCACCCCAACCCTCTCCCAGTGGGCGAGGGAGCAAGACACCCGGACTCCGCTTGAATGATTTCAGGCGAGAGTCCATTCACGGAGCACCATGCGCGCTGACCTATTCCTCGTCGACCACGGCCATGCCGCCACCCGCTCCCAGGCCCAGCGCCTGATTGCTTCGGGCGTGCAGTGGCGCGCGGAAGCCGACGCGCCCTGGAAGAAGGTTGCCAAAAACGGCGACGAGATTCCGCCGGGCGCCGAGCTGCAGTTGCTGGACACCACCGAAGCCAAGTACATCTCGCGCGGCGGGCTCAAGCTTGAAGGCGCGCTCCAGGCCACGGGCCTGAAGGTGGCCGGCTTGCGCTGCCTGGATGTGGGCCAGTCCACCGGCGGTTTTACCGACTGCCTGCTGCAGCACGGCGCCGTGCAGGTGGTGGGCGTTGATGTGGGCCACGGCCAGTTGCACGCCAGCCTGCGCGACGACCCGCGTGTGGTGTGCATCGAGGGCGTCAATGCGCGCTCCATGACTGCTGCGGATTTAATAGCGGGACATGCAGGTGATACGGGGGCTTCAGGCTATTTTGATGAAGAATCTGAAGTGGATGACGATACGGAAGACGGCCCTGAAATAGAAGCCAACTTCGACTTCCTGACCGGCGACCTGTCTTTCATCTCGCTCACGCTGGTGCTGCCCGCTGTGGTTCGTTTGCTCAAGCCTGGCGGTGATCTGCTGATGCTGGTCAAGCCGCAGTTTGAACTGCAGCCCGGCCAGATCGGCAAGGGCGGCATTGTGCGCGACGCTGCGCATTTTGAGTTTGTGGAAAAGCGTTTGCGTGATGCCTGCGCTGCCCTGGGGCTTGAAGTGAAGGCCTGGCTGGACTCGCCGATTGAAGGCGGCGACGGCAACCGCGAATTTTTTATCCAGGCCGTCAAAGGTCATGACGTGGTGGGTGAAGACCAGCCGCTTCCGGCCGCACCGCAGCGCAAGATCGCCAAGCGTGTGCCGCGCAGCGAGATGCGTGCTGCCCGCGCTCCGCATGAAGACTCCGAGCTTGCGCATGCGGGCCAGCCTGGACCGGCGCGTGCCAAACGGCGCGACAAGAAGACCGATAACGACGACAACGACGAATAACGACGAGCGAGATCTGTGATGAAACTTCCCCTCAGCTTTGAATTCTTTCCGCCCAAGACGCCTGAAGGCGCTGAAAAACTGCGCGTGACGCGCCAGGCGCTGTATGCGCACAAGCCCGAGTTCTGCTCGGTCACTTTTGGCGCCGGCGGCTCCACGCAAGACGGCACTTTCGGCACGGTGAAAGAAATCCTGGACGAAGGTGTGGCCGCGGCCTGCCATTTCTCGTGCGTGGGCGCGACCAAAGCGACCGTGCGCGAGCAACTGGCCACGCTGCGAGCCATGGGCGTCAAGCGCCTGGTCGCGCTGCGCGGCGACTTGCCCAGTGGCTACGGTGCGGGCGGCGAATTTCATTACGCCAGCGACCTGGTGGCCTTTATCCGTGAAGAAACCGGCGACGCCTTTCACATCGAAGTGGCCGCCTATCCCGAGATTCACCCGCAGGCGCGATCGGCCGATGCCGACCTGCAGGCCTTTGTCAAAAAGGTGAACGCCGGCGCCAACTCGGCCATCACGCAGTACTTCTTCAACCCCGACGCCTACTTCCGTTTTGTGGACGATGCACAGGCCCTGGGCGTTGACGTGCCCGTGGTGCCCGGCATCATGCCCATCACCAGCTCGACGCAGCTCATGCGCTTTTCCGACGCCTGCGGCGCCGAGATCCCGCGCTGGATACGCCTGCGCCTGCAGGGCTTTGGCGATGACACCGCCTCCATCAAGAGCTTCGGCCTGGATGTGATCACCGGCCTGTGCGAGCAGCTCTATGCTGCGGGCGTGCCCGGCATTCATTTCTACACGATGAACCAGGCCGCGGCGACGACCGAACTCATCAGGCGGCTGAACCGGGCCTGAGCCCTGGCACCCATGCGGCAGGGTGTGATCCGGTTTGCTTTTGTTGCCGCTGCCATGGCGGGGCTGGCCTTGTTGTCAGCCTGCACGACAGCGCCCACCACATCGCAAGGCGCGGGCACCGGAGCGACCAGGCCCCGGCCTGCCGCAACGCCATCGCCAAGCGCTCGCGCGCCCGATGCGCCCACCGATGAAGTGCCTGTACCGCTTTCCGAACTGCCTCGTCCCGAATTGCTGAACGGCGAAGTGCCGCGCGAGTTCCAGCGCGGCACCGCCTCCTGGTACGGCCCGCGTTTTAACGGCAGGCGCACCGCCAGCGGCGAGCGTTTTGACATGCACGAGTTCACCGCCGCCCACCGCACACTGCCCTTCGGCACTCTGGTGCGCGTGCACAGCCTGGTCAACGGCCGCGATGTGGATGTGCGCATCACCGACCGCGGCCCTTACGCCGGCAACCGCATCATCGACCTGAGCCGCGCCGCGGCCGAAGAGCTGGGCATGCTGGGCCTGGGCTTCAAGGAGGTCGTGCTGATGGTGCCCGAGTCCACGCCAGAGGTGGCGGTGACGCCGCCATCATCATCCAGGCGCCCGGCAGCCAGGCGGCGCGCGGCAGCGCCGCGAACCCATCGCTGACGGCAGGCGCACCGCTCAGTTCACGAAGGTCACGTCGTCCCTGGCTTGCGGCGGGATCTTGATGGCCAGCGCCTTGACCGGCCCGCTGGTCACCAGGGTGCCGCCGTGCGCTGTCCCTTTGGGAATGATGATCAGCGTGCCGGGCTTGAATTCCTTGCGCTCGCCGCCCAGCCACATCGCGCCGCTGCCTTCGATGATGTACTGGATCTCGTCGGTTTTGGGATGAATGTGTTTTGCCACATTGCCGGACTGAATGCCGATGGTGGCGTTGTCGGTGGTGACCAGTCCCCTGGCGTTCATCTCCGGGTTGGGGGTGGTGGGAATGTCGCCATGCTTGAGCCCTGCGAGGTCAATCATCGCGGGGGCCAGGGGCACCGCCTGTGCGTGCGCGACGGGCAAGGCGTGTTGGGCCAGCGGGGACACCGCGATGCCGGCCACAAAGGCCAGGGTGACGGCAAAACCGAGAGCGGTGGTGGTGTGTCGCATGGGAACGTCCTTTTTTGAAGTGTTGTGTCAGGGGCGGGCCAGTATGCCCAGGTTGCGGCCGGCTTGCCAATAGCGGTGACCCGACCCGGCAGCCGGCCTTTTCGTTTCGCCGCAGGCCCTGCCGCCGCGCGCGGGCAGGCGCCTAGACCAGCACGCCGAAGCGCCGCAGGCGTTCCAGCAACTCCGTGCTGTGCTCCGTAGCCGGCGACTTGCCTTCCTGCAGACGTAGCAGCAGCTCGTACTCTGGCGTGCTCAGGTTGACCGGCTGGTGCCAGATATTGCAGACAACGCCGGGCTGCAGCGCCGCCGCGGGGTGCACCAATGCCTGGCCGGCCGCCACCTTGGCCGCCGATGCACAGGCCACCGGCCTGAGCACGTAGCGGACGCGGCCGGTGATGATCAACTCTTCCACGCAGGCCGTCACCGCCGGTGGTGGTGCGGCGGCGCACAGCTCGGCGAAGGAAAGGGTTGCGGGAAAGGCGGCGTCAAGCGCGGCGTGCACGGCGGCCGCCTCAGCAGGCGGCGCAGCGCGGTGCTTGCTCTCCGGCTTCTGGGGGTCTTCGCCCCAGGCGTAGTGCAGCTTTTCCATGTGCTGTGCGTCAAGCCGGTACTGCACCGCCTGCTTCTCGCCGGCATGGATCAGCAGGCTCTGGCGAAAGCTGCGGTTGCTGAGGAAGTCGAGGTACTGCTCCATCAGCACCTGGTCGTTGCCGGCTTCTTTCAGCAAGGGTTCGGCCACTTGCGCGCCGTGGTTGCTGACGAACATGATTTGCGGTTCGGCATCGCCCAGGTAATCCAGCCCCTGCGCACGGGCCGAGGCGACGAAGTCGCGGAAATACATGGGCTGGTTGCAGTGCTCCAGAAACTCATGCATCAGGTAAGTGGGCCCGGCCGCCTGGATGATGGGCATTACCTCATCAAGCGCCTTGCGCAGCAGGCTGCCCTCGGGCGACATCTGCGCCAGGAAGTCTGTCATGCCCCGCGCATACGCCAGCTTGTCCGCGGGTATGGTGTGCGCTTCGGCACGAAACAGCATCGCGTCCCGCACGATCTCACGCGCCTTCCAGCCCGGGTAGGTGTTGTAGCTGATGTAGGCCATGCCGCGCGGCGCCAGGTGTGCGCTGCAAATGCGCATGATCGCCTGCCGCACCGAGTCCGGCACCCAGCTGAAAACGCCGTGGCAAATGATGTAGTCAAAGCTGCCGAGCGACGCGTCCGCGTCTTCCAGGTTCATCTGGCGCAGCTCTAGGTTGGTGATGCCCAGTTGCCGCACGCGCGCCAGCCCCTGTTCAATCTGCACCGCCGACAAGTCGAGTCCGACCACATGCGCATGCGGGTTGCGCAGCGTAAACGGGATGATGTTGCCGCCGGCGGCGCAGCCCAGCTCAAGCACGCGCGCATTCGCAGGCGGCGTGGGCGTCAGGCCGAACAGCGTGGCAATGCCTTCCAGGTGTTCCGGCGCCGATTGCGGGAACGGGTGCGAGGCGTAGGGCGTCTCGTCGTAGCTTTGCTGGAGGAGGGCGGTCAGGTGTTGGGACATAGGCCGGAGAAGATCGTCAGGATGAAGTTGAGGCCAGTTCACGCGACACCACCGTCAGCAAGGCGTCGAGCGGCGAAGACGCGGCTATGCTCCGGACAATCACATCACCCGATGTCGCAATGACATCCAGCGTGTTGTCTTTGAACGTGATGACCCAGTGCCTAGCCTTCGAGCCAGACCAGCGCAGTGTTTCTGGCGACCCTGACAGCTCATTGAAAGAGTAAAACTGGAGTCCGGCGCCAGCGTAGGGATGGCGTCCCAGACCCTCGTCATTGATGGGAGACAGGCGGTGATCAATCAAGCCGGTGAAGCGCACAACAGCAATTGCGCCTTCGTCATCGACTGCACGGTAATAGGCTAGCCATAGCCGATTTGACTCGGTGATTAGCGCCGGTGGCTCTGGAATTGCGGGTTCCGGAGCCAGCGACCAGATCGAGGCTGTAGGCGTGCTGATTTTTCGAGTGAAGAAGGACATGAAGCGGTGGCATCAGGTTGCCAGGAACTGTTTGCATTGTGCCCGCCGCACTCCGACCGGCTCACAGGGTCAATCAAACCGCTGGCGCAAATTGGCTGAATTTATTAGAATTTCAGTAATTCCTGAAAATTCAGTAAACTGAAGACGCCGCAAAGACGCCAAAAGATCCGAAAGGACGCCCAAACACCATGAATCTCGCCCCCTTAACCCAGCGTTTTGTCCTGCATTTCGGTGAAATGGGCAGCCGTTGGGGCATCAACCGCACCGTGGGGCAGATTTATGCCCTCTTGTATGTGTCGCCCCGCGCGCTCAATGCCGACGAAATCGGCGAAGCGCTGGCGTTTTCGCGCTCCAACGTCAGCATGGGGCTGAAGGAACTGCAGTCGTGGAACCTGGTGCGCTTGCAGCACCTGCCCAACGACAGGCGCGAGTACTTCCAGGCGCCTGAAGATGTGTGGGCGATCTTTCGCACGCTGGCTGAAGAGCGTCGCAAGCGCGAGATCGACCCGACGCTGTCGATGCTGCGCGATGCGCTGATGGAGCACCCGGCGCATGCGGACGACATCCATGCCCAGCAGCGCATGAAGCAGATGCACGATTTGATCGAGTTGATGACGGGCTGGCTGGCCGATGTGCAAAAAATGGATTCGGCCACGCTGATGAGCCTGATGAAAATGGGCGCGAAAGTGCAGAAGCTGCTGGAGATGAAGGGCAAGGTCACCAGCACCGTGAAGGCCGGTTTGACAGGCCGCGCGGCATCCCCCACAGTGGCGGCAAAGCTTCCTGAAGCGCCCGAGCCCGCAGCACAGCCTGCCAACCTTCCCGATGACACCAGGAGTTGATGATGGACGGACTTGACGCATTCCTGTTGGCCCGCATCCAGTTTGCGGCCAACATCACTTTTCACATCCTGTTCCCGACCATCAGCATTTCGCTGGGCTGGGTGCTGCTGTACTTCAAGCTGCGCTTCGTCAAAAGCCAGGACCCCTTCTGGATGGACGCCTATCAGTTCTGGGTGAAGATTTTTGCGCTCACGTTTGCGCTGGGTGTGGTCAGTGGCATCACCATGAGCTTTCAGTTCGGCACCAACTGGCCGGGCTATATGCAAAAGGTCGGCAACATTGCCGGGCCGCTGCTGGCGTATGAAGTGCTCACCGCCTTCTTTTTAGAGGCCACCATGCTGGGCGTGATGCTGTTTGCGCGCGAACGCGTGAGCGAGACCATGCACACCACGGCCACGCTGCTGGTGGCGGGCGGCACCACGCTGTCGGCTTTCTGGATCCTGGCGCTCAACTCGTGGATGCAGACGCCCGCGGGTTTTGAAATGATCAACGGCCAGGCGCATGTGACGAGCTGGCTGGAAGTGATCTTCAATCCGTCCTTCCCGTACCGCCTCACGCACATGCTGCTGGCCTCGGGGCTCACGGTGGCCTTTCTGGTGGCGGGCATTTCGGCCTATCGCTGGCTGCGCGACGACCGCAGCGCCGAAGTCATCGCCAGCCTGAAGACGGGCATCTACATGGCCGCCATGCTGATTCCGTTGCAGATCATCGCGGGCGACCTGCACGGCCTGAACACGCTGGAGCACCAGCCGGCCAAGCTGGCG
>Ga0307513_10000071_pt1 | contig 139018 bp, 76 predicted proteins | sample 15_EM_MG_FD_202174 | JGI IMG/M metagenome (GOLD analysis project Ga0307513, IMG submission 202174) | Populus trichocarpa ectomycorrhiza microbial communities from riparian zone in the Pacific Northwest, United States - 15_EM | ecosystem: Host-associated > Plants > Roots > Unclassified | place...
TGCAAGCTTATAAAGGTATTTTCTCAATTTCCTTATTGTTTTTCCTTATTTTTCTCTCTTTCTCTCACGTTATGCTCTGTTTCTCTTTTCACTTTTTGTTTCTGCCCATTCGGCAGTTAATAGAAGAAAAGGAGAGCTTATATGTTTTGTTTTCAATGGCAAATTACTATTATACCCTTAATGAATATTTTTTCCTCTTTGACGGTCTTTAATTTTTTTTTGCTAGCACTACCGAGCTCTATTCATCTTAAAATTTTAACCAGATTTTATTCAATATATTTTAAGGTTCCTCATAAAATTTCAGCTCAATCCGATGGTCGGATTGAAAATTACATCCAATAACGTAAAACTAGTCGAATTGTGATTTTTCGTCAAATTTTTGAATTGCTCTAAAAATTCTGAACTTTTAACCCAAGCTAAGGTATCATATTAGAAGGCTTCATGAAAAATTTCAGAATTTTTTGATAACCCAATCAAGAGTTATGAATTTGTTTGTTTTACATAAAACTAGTCAATTTATGATTTTTCGTCAAATTTTCGAATTTCTCTAAAAATTATGAAATTTTAACCCAAGCTAAGATATCATATTAGAAGGCTTCACGCAAAATTTCAGAATTTTTTGATAACCCAATCAAGAGTTATGAATTTTTTTGTTTTACATAAAACTAGTCAATTTATGATGTTTCGCCTTGAGGTTTTACAGAATATGACTTTGTATGGGAACACAAACCAGAGAGGTATAATCAATTTGTGAATGCACTTAGCAGACACGAGGTAATTGCTACTATTTTTGCTATTATTTAGTTGGAGTCGGACATGCTAGATTGACTTTGCCAAGTTGTTGGGGAAAATGCAACGTATAAGAAGTTAGTTGATCTTGTATGAGAAGAGACAATACAAAGATATTGGTTGGAACACGACCTACTCTGCATAAAAGAGGGTCGGATCTTTATGCCAAAAAGGAAGCTGTGAAAATATTTGATGCTGAAGAATCATGACCCGCAGTGGGTTGGACATCTAGGTTGAGAGATGATGCTTACCCTTTTGTCCTAGACTTATTATTGACAAAAGATGGATGGCGATATAGAACTTTACATCAAGACTTATCTAGTGTGTCAGTAAGACAAAACCTTATGACAACAAGAGGCAAGCTTGTTACAGTCGTTGCTGATTTCAGACAAATCTTGGGTATCAATTTCAATGGACTTCATTGTTGGGTTTTTGAAGGAGGATGGCATAAACACAGTCATGGTTGTCATGAATAGATTCACCAAGTATGTAGTGTTTGTGGTTACCTCGATAGTTTGTACAATTAAGATTGTTATTAGGTTGTTATATTAAAATGTGGTAAAGTATTTTGAAGTGCCTTCTGATATTGTTAGTGATCATGACGTGTATTCATAAACAGAATATGGACAATTTAACATGATAAGGACAATACTGAAGTTTTCCATTGTCAATCATCCGCAAACCGATGGGCAGACAGAAAAGATAAATGCTTTACTTGAGGAATATTTGAGACACTTCATGATTGCAATGTAACGAAATTAGTTGAAATTATTGGATGGTGTGCAATTTTGCTACAATCTTTAAAAGTTCTCAGCAACATAAGTAAGCCCATTTGAGTTAGTTTTAGGGACACAACCCTAAAATCCTACCGAGATTGTTGTGCAAAAATCTAGTGGGAAAGTTTAGCTGCATATAGGTTTGCAATGGAAAAACAAAAATTGTTTAAGCAAGTTTAAAATAGCTTGCATAAGGAAAAAAAAGATGTTGAAGCATGTTAACCAGAAATGAAGGCTACTGGAATTCAGTGAGGGAGATAAATTTTTGCTCAAATTAACTCTATAAATCTAGAAAAACATTATAGGGAAGTCAAAGCATCGAGGGGTGGTATTGAGATATGATGGACTTTTCAAAATCATGGAAAAAGTGAGGGTTGTTTCCTATAGATTGAAACTGCCATAACGACTAAAGCTTCATCCAACTTTTCATGCAAGTTATTTGAGACCTTTCCATAAAGACCAAGAGGATTTAGAAGAAAGTAAGTTGCAAAGAGCTCCTCCAATGATTCACAAACAATTTGACAATGGTATTGTCAAGATCATGGATCATCATTGACTCAGCTAGCATAGGAAGAATTGACAAACTGAATTTATAGTAAAATGGGAGAAAAACTTGGAGGTTTCGTGGGAAAATAACACCAATTTATGGCAGTTCAAAGACAAAGGGCATGAATAACTCTACCTTTATTTCGATGAGGATGTCAGACTCTTCTGGTGGGGATGATTCGTTAGAGGTCTAGGCACGAGGATGTACCAATGAATGCACATTGCTTAGAATTCAGCAGCAATAAACAATGATAGCCTTGCATAGGCAATAATAAATTCGACAGGCAACGTGCAATGATTTGTGTAAGTTATTGGGTTCTTGACTTGGAATGAACATGAGGCTTGGATCATGAACCTTTTAAGCTGATAATAAACATAACAAAAACTGGAAGTAGGGGCTGGCATTTAGACATATGGATTGTGGGTTAGTTATAACAGTTATAAACATCCAGATCTTGATGGATAGGTGGCTGAACATGGGGTAGAGATGGGATTGCTCTATAATCCACTAAAGTCATGGGAACATGGGAGAGAAATTGCCCAACACTTGCTGGAAAATAGGCTGCTAAGTTAATAGAGAACATGGGAGAGAAATTGCCCTACTATATCTTGAAAAATAGGGATAATAGTTGTGTCTTGTAATTCACATATCTTTGTCTATAAATAGGTTGGAAAGCTTTGGTTGTGTAGCATGCAATATTTGTGTATAACACACACTTGTATTGTGTAAATCTTTTGTTTACGAGATTAATAAAGGTTGAGAGATTTTTCTATATTTATTGTGTGCTTTTAATACATGTGTTGGTTATTTGCTTATAATAAGCTAATTGTGTGAACCTCTATGGGTGAGCAAAACACATAGTTGTAGGTAAACATGAGTGAAATGATGAGCCAAAGCTTAGTTTAGTTGGGACTAAACTACTGTATAGGGCTGAATTTTAGGGTGAAAATTTTAACCCTGTGACAAGTGGTATCAGAGCGCAGTTGGTTCTGAGATCGTGCAACCTGAAGTCTTGAAAGTTATTTAGGAATAGTTGTTGCATCTTGAGACTTTGATATAATAAGAGGAAGAGGGTGAAAAACACTATATCATTGATCGATTAAGGGAAGCTATGAAAAGCACCAAAAGGGTTAAAAGCTTATACATTTCTCTTGCGGCAGAATTGAGTCAATGATTGAAAGCCAATGAAGAAACTATTGTCATTATGAAACGAGTAGTAACAAACACTCCTAGTAAGGGAAATACATCTAAGCCTAAAGTGACAAAACTAAAGTCTTTTGGTGGGGCAAGAAGTTTAAAGGAACCTGAAAATCTCTTGTGGGACATAGAGCAATACATTATTATTGCGAAGATCGGCGAGGTTGAATAAATGGATCCCACTAGGATGTATCTAATGGGTGATGCTAAAATTTGGTGAAGGACAAGAACCAAAAAGGATTTAAGTGTTGGACGTCCAAGATTGAGATGTGGGATCATCTAAAGCAAAAGCTAAAAAAGCAATTTCTTCCGAACAACACGTCTTGAATTGTGTGGAAGAAATTGAAAAAGGCTGAAATATTACAGGTCAATTCATGTGTATGTTAAATCTTTCAGTTCTTTGATTCTTGACATCAAGAATATGTTCGGGGAGGACTTGTTATTCAACTTTATGTCTAGAATCCAACTTTAGGCACAAACAAAACTAAGACAGCAAAAGGTAAAAGATTTGTCCTCTATTATCGCTGTTATAGACAACTTGGTTGATTTTAAATCAACTACTAGAGAGTGTTATGTGTCAACCTCCTTTAATTCTAAGGTAAATGACAAGGAAGAAAAGAAGAAGTCTGGTAGGGGTACATCGAAAGTTGTCATGGATAAGGACAAGACTAAGTTAATGGGTGCACAAGGTAAAAGTACCAAACCAAAATTTAACTGCTTCATTTGTGATGGTCCTCACTTTGCTAGAGAATGTCCAAAAAGGGATAAACTAAATGTTATTCAGGTTGGAGATAATGATAAGTATGAAGGGGTAGTTACTATATACATGTTTTAACTTTTAAGTAGCTTAATCATTGGATGCGGCTGCTGAAATTAGTCTTGTTGATCAAGACTTGACGAGGATTGATGCATTGTGAAAAAAAAGAGTCAATGGTAAGAGGTCTGATCTATATATAAATCAATGTAAATGAGCAGCTAATTAATGTCATACTAGATTCGGGTGCGGCCCACATATTCTTAGCTAATCGATTGGTGAAAAATCTTGGCTTGAGATTGAGTTGTAGCCACACCTTCATAACGACAGTAAATTTTAAGACATATAAGATTGCAAGTATGTCCTTTGATGTGTCGATTATGTTGGATCAACGAAGAGGTAAGCAAGATATGTTGGTTGTGAATTTAGATGATTATGGTATCATTCTTGGTCTTGATTTATTAAGAAAATCCAAGATCGCTTTAATGTTATATCTAAATGGAGTTATGATTACAAGTGAGGGCTACCCATGTTTTGTCCTATGTTGCAATGTCACAACAACAAATGCCACTAAAAGAGTAAAAAGCTTGATCTTGACCATTGCTATTGAGAAGGCATTATAAAAACATGAAAAGTGTTTCTTATGATAGTAGAAGATGAGAAAAAAGACTATTATGATGAGGTACCAAAAGAAATTACTAACGTGCTGTAGTAATTTAAGAATGTGATGTTATCTCATCTGTAAATGAAACTCCCACCAAGGAGAGATGTAGAACATTGCATTGCGTTGGTGTTAGGAGCGAAACCATCATTTCACCCCTTTACTGAATGTCACCTATAGAGTTGGTTGAATTAAGGAAGCAGTTAGGATAGTTGATTGACACTGTATATATACATCTTTTCAAAGCTCATTATAGTACTCTTATTTTGTTTCAAAAAAAGACAGATGGACTACCAGACACTAAAAAGATATAAATAAATAAAAATAAATATCCAATTCCTTTGATTCAAGACATGATGGACAAATTATATAGGGCTTCCATCTTTATAAAGCTAGACTTGCGATCCAAGTATTGGAAAGTTAGAATTGCTGAAGGGGATGGGCACAAAATGACATGTGTAACGAGGTATGATGCATATGAATTCTTGGTTATGTCATTTGACTTAACAAATGCTCTAACAACACTTAATAAATAGTTTAACAAAATCATATGAAAAGCATACTTGCTTCATTTGGCTTAACAAAATTGTGTGGCCAACCTAATCAATGGAAGATTTGGTGTATGACTGTTCTATTTTAGTGGAGATGACTGTTCTATTTTAATGGAGGTAAAATCTAAGGATTTTATGTATCTTGATGATGGATTATTCAAGGTGATGGAAACAAGATTTAGTGGTTAAGTCAAGAGACTTGGTCATATGGCTAGACTATTCAGGAAGGATGTTGTTTGGCCAGACCACCTAGGATAAAGGCAAAATTGATGTCTTCGGAGGGAACCTTGGCGATGGACAATACGAGGTAAAAAAGATAGAATTGAGGAATGGATCACGTGAGAATTGGTCAAAAAGGAAGATCCTTGTGGTGGAAGATGTTGCTTGGTTAATTGCTTTGGGTAGGGCATAATATAGGATTGTTCTGTGCACTTTGATGTTGAGACAGATTGGGGTGACAGAAGCAGAACATGTATGGTCTGCATCTTGGCAAACGAATGGGCTAGGATGAAGGAAACAATGTTTTAGGGATTCAAAGTATCTTGATGATGGATTGTGTAAGATGAAGAATTCAGTAACCGAGTCGCGAAGGTTTTGGTTGAAGAACCGAACTACACCATACGGGTGTTTGGTTTAATATGTTATATTGGCAAGGAGGTAGAACATATGTATAAGCATCTTGACTAACAGATATGCTGGGATGGGAATTCATTCACCTTGATGATGAGGACTATTTAGGGTGAAAAATTCAGTAACCAAGTTAAGGATTTGGTTGAGGAATCAAACAAATTGATGAGGATGGTTTGATGCGCTGTCTTGGTGGAGGAAGGCAAAGACGTTGAGGATTTTGAGAGTTCTGCACTTTGATAATGAGACTGTTCAGCGTGGAGATTTTTTTGAGTGAGGAAGGGGCTTGGTTAAGGAGCCGAACAAATCAACGAGGATTGTTTAGCATATTGTCTTGGTAGGAGGCAATAGAGAATTATGGTTATTCTATGAATTGTGAAAACGAATGGTTCATGGTGATGGAAGCAAAATGGCATGCCTTTATTAGGCTATCATATCAGGAATTTCTGGTGGCTGAAACTTGTGACAAAGGTTGGACAACAGAGCTATTATGTCAATAAAATTTTATGATTGATTAGGAAGTATCTTGGGTACAACAATAGCATATGAAAACCAGGTCATACAAATTCAATACTAGGATGTTATGTGTGTATGCTTGGACAGGGCTGAGACTTGCCAAAGAACTTTGGCACAAGATATATTGATCACCAAAATATGGTTGCTCATTTCTATACTTGCAGGTTACATATGAGGTAGCTGAGAGAGTTGGGTGAATTTATGAGGTTTATTTGATTCTTCAAGGTGGGTTTTATATGGTGTCGTTCATGGGGAAAATGGGATATCTAAGACATTGTTGGAAGCATCTAAATTTCATGAAGATAGCTTGTGGGTGAATGAACTTGGAATGTAAGGTTGCCAAGGAGATGAGTATTGTTATGTGTGACTTAGGGGAGTCGCATATAATTTTGGCAGACATATAGGTAGGTGATAGTATGGTGTTGTAGTTGAGGTTTGTTAAAGATGGAGATCAATGAACTAGTCTTCGATACTTTGAGATGGTCTTAAAGTTTGATTTGACAAAGTTGAGAGACAAACAGGGCCTTAGAGAAGAATATAGTCACGACTTGGTTCATAAACTAGTTGATGATGAGACTATCAAGGTTTCCTAGGCATTGTAGATTTGATGGAAAAAATTCTAGTTGGATATGGGCTAGACTGAGAGGTTATGTGAGGGTGACACAAAACTGTGATAATGGGCAAACTTGTTGTGGGGGTACTTCTGGTAAGGAAGGTATGTAATGGGGTTAAATTCGACAAGGGTACAGTTATAAAAATAGTGTTGGAATGACATAGTGTTGGAATGACATAGTGGTACAATATTGAAATCAATAGCATTGATGAAATCGGCAAAGTCAACATAATAGGCAACAGGGGTTGACGACAAGTCTGGAGATAGATAGTCCAAGACTTGATGAAAAACACTACTGACATGGATGGAAACATGCATAAACAGTGGCATTATGCATGGGCAGTGGTAGATTCAGCAGTAATGTACGTCTAACAATTCAATAGGACATAGGTTGATGTTCGACATGAACTCAAACTTGGATGACGAACAATCCAAAACATGCTTAGGCATAATAGAATTGGCATCAAGGATATTGGTAGTTCAACAATTAGTTTGTGAAGCAAGTTAAGGGAGTTACGGCAATTTGGGATAGTTTATGATAGTTTTTAGTAGTTTCTTGTATGGGAAAGAAATGGCCAGAATTAAGGGACATATGTTATGAAATGTACGCGAACTTAAGGACAAGTTCCTATTGTAACTTCCACTATACTTTGTAATATGTAGGTTGTAAATATTATTGTGTAGCATGCAATGCAAGTTCCATTGTGTATAGCACACATGTTAACGAACTTGTGTATATCCTTTTGAGTTAATGAAAAGTTGAGATTTGTTCTTATAATAACTTATGTGTTTGTACATGTTGCATCCTTTCTACTTGTGTGTTCCATATGTCTTGTAACAAGGGAGAGTGCAAGAAAACCTCTTGGTGATGGGAAACATTTAGTTGTTAGGCAAACACGAAAGGATCAACAGAGGGAAGGCTAACTCTAGCATGGGGTTGGAAAATTTTGACGAGAAAAATCTGACCTCATATGGTATCGAAGTGTGATTGGTTTTAAGATCATGCACCCTAAAGTCATGGTAACTATTCGAGAATAGTTGGTGTTGAGATTTTGATAGGGCAAGAGAAAGAGGGTGAAGAATGCTGAATCATTGATTCATTAAGGGAAACTACGAAAAATGTTGAAAGGGCTAAAAGTTTGTATATTTTTCTTGTGGCATAATCAGGTGAACGGTTGAAAGCTGTCGAAGAAACTATTGCCATTATGAAACGGGTAATAACAAACACTTTTAGTGGGGAAAATACATCTAAGCCTAAAGTTCCTGAATTGAAGTCTTTCAGTGGGGCAAGAAGTTCTGAGGAACTTGAAAACTTCTTGTGGGACATGAAGCAATAATTTAGTGTTGCGAAAATTGGTGTGGCCAAACAAGTGAATCTCACTGTGATGTATCTTAAATTTAATTTTTCTTACCTTTTAGTCCTTAAATGTTGAGAAAGAGGAGAGAAAATCATTGAATAAATGAGTGGATAAGAAAAAGTTTTCATTAACCACTTTCAATTGAGTTTTAAATTGATTAGACGGTGTTTTGTGTTAGAATTGGGGTTATTTGGGCTCTTATGATGTTTTTCGAAAGTTTTTAGGTGAAAAATAATTGAAATTTGAGTTTTTAGTCTAAAATACTCTTACCATGATTTTCAATGACCTCCGGTGGCTAGAATTTGTACCAACAAACTACATGTCGTTTACCCAAAAGACTACAAAGTTAAAAAAAAAAAAAAAAAGAAGTTCAGTCATGTTTAAGTTTTATAACAAGGCAGGCGCATTAGCCTGGACTTTCAAGAAGTACAGTGCTTGGCCTTTTTTAAAAGTCCAGACATATTTAGGCCTTTCATTGCGCGCCTAGACACACCTAGGCTTTATTTTTTAGGCCATGCATGTTTTTTCCTTTTTATTGTATATTTTTTATATTGCTTCTCAAATTAAGAATATATGAACCTTTTATTTATTTATACATTTTTGTAAAAATTATAAAGGTTTTTTTTTTGTTTTTTTTTTTAAGTTTTCTTTTCAAACGATGATGAGTTTTTATTTTAAAAGTATTCTTTTAATAATAAAAACATGTTTTTATCTAAACAAAAATGAAAAAAAAATGATAAGAAAATAAAGTTTTGATTAAATAAATGCATTGTTTTCACTTTGATTTAAATCATTGATGTTTTTATAAATATTTACTTTAATTTCTTTGTCATAAAACTATACTTCCCATAAAAAAAAGATATGCTTTTGTTAAAAAAAATAAAGGAACACATGAATAAGAATGAGGAATTTCAACTCAAGAAAAAAAAATTTCCTTTAGAATTCAAAATTTAAATTGGTTGATTTCTTATAAATATTTATTTTAATCACTATAAATAAAATAAAAATAAATTTTAAAAATAACCTCATGTCATCATGTAGACATGCTGATTATAGGGTATTTTAGGGTTAAAATATATTTATTGAGGTTTATATGGTGTTTAAGAGGTGTTTTAAATGAAAATAAGTTGTGAAAACCAAAAACTCTTACTCTGATTTTTCAATCATTAGAGATGACTAAAAAATATACATAAAGATAACTCATTGTTTGTCCAGGTATATGACGTGTTGTTCATTGTATTAAATAGAATTGAACGGAAGGCATTTCGTTCTTTTTTTTTAAAAAAAAGGTGGGCATCAACTTTTTCTCATTAAGCCCAGCACATGAGCTTGGCCTCTTCTTTGTTTTTTATTTTTTAAAATTTAATTTTTAATTAATAAACTCTTTGTTATTTTTAAAATTATTTAGTTTATTTTTTAAAATAGTAATTGATCTTTTAGATTGTTTATGGAATTTCATAATACTTTAAAGAGATTATTGTGATTTATCTTTAATTTTTTTCTTAAATCTTAGATAAATAAATTTTATTTATATAAAGCATTTATAAGAACAAAAATCACATGTAATTAACAACTAGAATTAACCTTAAGGATAAATAAAATAAAATGCATAAACTAAAAAGAAAAACTGAGATAAAATATTTGCATGTCCATTTATTTTTTGCTTTTTACAAGGAATATGAACTTTTCACTTCAATCTTTATTTAACATCAATAAATCTTTTTTTATTATTCAATTAATTTTATTAAAGGCAAAAATAATCTTTCCATTACTTGATTAAAAAAATTATTATATTAGCAAAAGCATCCATAAAAACGCTTTTTGCTAAATAATCGTGTTGCACTAGTTAGTACTGTGTGTGTGTGTGTGTTAGCTATTTAACTCACACTTCGCCGTGGGTTGTAAATTTTGTTTTTCAAAAAAATACTGAGTATGCAGGCTATTTTGATATATTTTTTACATTAAAAAAGATTCAAAGTGTAAATTGAAAAATCTATGCAAGCATCTAATTAAATAAATTGATAATCATCTATGTAAATAAATAAATAAATAAGTCACTAACAACAATCAAAAGAGAATTGAAAAATTGAGAGACGAATGTAGATTAATATATTCAATCATACAAAATAAGATATTTATCCGCTTGTCTTTACTGAACTTATTTATTTAAATCAATAAAAGATAAACTCACGTCCCAAAAAACTTGTGACCTAAAAGATAAAAACAAATAAAACTGATTGAATAAACCCACACCTTAAAAAAAACTTAGGACACAAAGCCAAACATATCAAAAATATTATTTAAAAATAAATATTTTATATTTTGAAAAATAAAGTTCATTTGTATATGAGAGAAAATTATAGATAGATTAAAATAATATCTTGAAAAATCAAACACAAACAAAATAATTGTTTTTGTAAAAAAACTTCTATTAATAAAAGGCATGCAAAACTTATGATCTAGGTCATAAGACCAGGATAAACTCATAGAAAAGAATTTGAAGATAATCACAAAACCAATATTAAAAAAAAAACTAATACAAACGATAAGAACGTACGAAGTCGAATCCCTAACAAATCAAATGTCGAAAGATGAAACTATGAAGAAAAACCAATCATGTAAAATAAACTAAAAACATGAGGGGTGAAAATAAAAATAATAATTAGAGGGCAAACAAAAATGTTAAATTGAATTGAAAAATATCTTTAATGAAAGGGAAAAAAAAATCAAAATAATAAGGGTTAAATTGAAAAAAAAATAAAACAATAAAAACTTTGATTAAATGATGAAATTGAAAGTAAAAACAACTTTAATAGAAGTGCCAAGAAAAAAATAAAAATCAAAAGAATAAGGACCGAAATGAAAAAAAAATATATGAGAAATTGTAATTCAAGGACTAAATTGAAAAAAAAAAACTATAAAAAGAACAAGAATGAAATAAGAAGTAAAAAAAATAAGAACTGAAATCGAAAAACCAAAACCAAAACCAAAGAGAACAATCATACACTTTATCTGGCAGGAGAGAGAAAAGAAACGAAAAAAAAGAAACGATCATCAGCAACAATCCGACTACCATACACCATCATGCGTCACACCTTGTGCAAGAGGACACGGTGGCACATCAAAAAGACAACATAAAGGTTAGGTTTGGCCACCTAGTGGCCTTAAACGCATCATCTAATGGCACAGACATCATCCCTTCGCTGGCGGGTGCCTAGCACGCAACATCAGCATTTAAGAAATTTAAAAGTCAACGTGAAAATACCAAAACACCCCATCAACCTTAGTAATTACCAAAAAAACCTATGTGAAAGTACAAATATACGCTCAAACCTTTTTTTTTTTTTTGTCTTTTCTAAGGTCAAGTTTGTATTTTATTGTACATTAAAAATGAAAAAATAAAAAAAACCCTTGCCCAACAGCCTAACATTTTTTTGATCACGGGGTCAAAAAATATTTTTGCTGCTTAAAAGTGTTTGAAATGTCAACAAAATAATTGGTCAACAACTTTAAATTTTATTGATTTTAATGGTAAAAGCATAATTTTTATTATGCAAAAAAATAAAAAAGAATTAGATAGCCCCTAACAATCTTTTAATGAAGAATGAGCCAGTGAAAAAGACCAAAGAACCCCCACAATCAAGACCACTTTTTTTTCCACTCAAGAGAAACATAGTAATTGCAATATAATAATGCACAATAATATGTGTCTATTGCTATAATAAAACTTCCATGTTGTATGTATTTTGTTAAATATATCTATTTATTGCATAATTCAGGTCGATCCAAGTCGAGCCCTTACAATTCACCCTACCAGACATGGTTTCATTGTTAGGGATACATTTCAGGTGTAATATGATTTCTTTCAAACTATTAGAAACTATTAGAGCCCATTTGTTTTTGTATTTTTAAAAAAATTGAATTTTTTTTTATTTTTCTCTTTACTTCAAATTTATTATTTTTAGTGTTTTTAAATCATTTTGATGTACTAATAATAAAATAAATTTTAAAAAATAAAAAAAATATTATTTTAATATATTTTTAAATAAAAAATACTTTAAAAATAATCACTATTATAATACTAAATAATTTTAATTATATTCACAACTGAAATAAAAGTAATCGGGAAACAGTTTTTGACTAGTAAAAAGGTAAGAAGGGAAGTCACGAGTAGAATTTGGCAGCAAAAATCGCAACATTGGACTTCGGTTTCACACATGTCTGGCAACACAAACCCAAAAGTGAGTGGGTGGCGCGGGGTGGGTCGATTCGAATTCTCGAAAGCACCTTCTTCAAGGAGCAGCAGGCTCATACAAAAAGTGAACAGAAAACCCCACCTCACAACAGCAACAACAATGGATGAGGAGGGTATCGAGAAGCCAAGTAAGAGGAAAAGAAATGCAGCCATAGCCAAACCAAAGGAGCAGCGTCAACATTCATCTAAAAAACAAGTAGTAGCTGACATTGAAGACCTGTTCTCTGACAAAGAAACCCAGAAAATCAGAGCCTCATTGCTTGAGTGGTACGACCACAACCAAAGAGACCTTCCTTGGAGAAGAATAACACAAACAAAAGAAACCCCATTTAAAGAAGAAGAAGAAGAAGAAGAAGAAGAAGAAGAAAGGAGGGCGTATGGGGTGTGGGTATCTGAAGTTATGTTGCAGCAGACCAGAGTTCAGACTGTGATTGATTACTATAATCGATGGATGTTAAAATGGCCCACTCTACACCATCTGGCCCAGGCTTCTCTTGAGGTTTTTACACTTTTTAACTATAAATAAATTCAATGCCTTTTTATTTGTCTAAAATCACTAATTGATTTTTTTTTCTTGTTTATGTAGGAAGTGAATGAGATGTGGGCTGGTTTAGGGTATTATAGGAGAGCACGGTTTCTGTTGGAGGTAAACCTCTGGTTAATTGGTTTTGTATTTTTTGAGTTTTTGCTTGTATTTCTCTTCTTCTGTTGCTTTACCATTACGTAATTTCAGTTGATATTAGATTTGTGGGAACTTTGATTTTTTAGCTTAATTTCTATTTGTAAGCGCATGTCTTAGAGTTTCTATGTTCCATTCATTTAGATGGTTAAAAAGCTTTCTTCAATGCTTAATGTAATTGGCTAATTATGGAAAATCTTTGTTCCCCAGACACCCTCAGGTTCTAAAAACTTGTGTGAAGTTTTATTTGCTCCATGTTGTGGGCCTTTGTAAGGAAACTGAATTATTTGAGGAGAGAGTTCTTCTGAATCCTGATACACTCTTAATTGTTTAGGGTAGGAATTTTAGAGTTTATCCGTGGAGGTCCTGTAGAAATAGAGTGGTGCCTTTTCATTCTGAGCTGCAGTGGGAAGTTAGATATCATGGTCATGTTTGTGATCATGTTTACTGGTGATCATTACCTTTTGAGTTTCTCTGGTATAGTTGATGTCATTGCTCCAATGGTCCATGAAGCTGTATTCAGGATAATGGGATGACACCTGGGATTTGATATACCCTGGATTAAACTTTATAGCTATTAATTTCCATTATGATTTTTATTTGCCTTATTTTTTGTTGGCATGTCTATTGGCTATTTAGATTGCCTTCTTTTGCAATTTAGGAGCTTTTATGACTACATTGGTGATTGGTCCTAGTTCCCTATGCGAGTTTTGAATAAGAAATGAAACCTCAATCTGATTTTTTTCAATTGGTGGGATATTGAAATGGAAATGAAAAAAAAAGAAGAAGAGTTGAGATAGAAAAGGACATGTGTTTTCTCTTAAATAGAATGTGGATGGCTAACTTAAATAGAAGAAAAACGATTTTATGCTTTACACTTAGAAATCATTTATATAGCCTCTGTAGCAATAGTGAACAATTTTTAGCTTCATTTTGTTATGGCTTTAGGGAGCCAAGATGATTGTAGCTGGCGGAGATGGATTTCCTAAAATTGTTTCTTCCCTACGGAAGGTTCCCGGAATAGGAGACTATACAGCTGGTGCAATTGCCTCAATAGCATTCAAAGAAGTGAGTATATTCTACGTTTTTTCCTTTTGAATTATACGAGGGGAAGTTTTCAAGATATGTTATGTCAGGTGGTGCCAGTGGTTGATGGGAATGTAATAAGGGTACTTGCTAGGTTGAAGGCAATTTCAGCTAATCCAAAAGACAAGGTGACAGTCAAGAAATTTTGGTGAGATTTTATGCTTTCTACAATTTATTTCTTCAATTCAGGGTTTTAGCCCATTCTAGTTTGATGGACAATAGTTTTACAACGGGACAAATTATCATCTCCAATGCAACCTGATTAATGTGGTAAAAAATTGGTGTCCTGTAGATCATGCAACTGCATGTATTGTGCCCCTGGTTCCTCTCTCTAACAATTCAGTATACCTTCAAGAGAGATTTTTTTTAGCTCTCCTCTTTCAATCTGGCAAACTGCTGTCGCTTACACTTGTATTCATAGTACATAACTGTCAATCTGCACCTGGCATCTACTTAAATTATTTCTGCATTTGTTAAGGTGGTTCATTTAAAATCCTTGTGGTCAGGAAGCTAGCAGCTCAACTAGTTGATCCTCATCGTCCTGGGGATTTCAATCAGTCTCTGATGGAACTTGGTGCAACCTTATGCACTCCAGTGAACCCAAGCTGTTCTTCATGTCCTGTTTCAGGCCAATGCCGTGCACTTACAATCTCCAAGCTGGATAAGTTAGTTCTGATTACAGATTATCCTGCTAAGAGCATAAAGTTAAAGCAAAGACATGAATTTTCTGCTGTTTGTGCTGTGGAGATAACTGGAAGGCAAGATCTAATTGAGGGAGACCAATCCAGTAGTGTATTTCTTCTCGTAAAGAGGCCAGATGAAGGTTTGCTTGCTGGACTGTGGGAGTTCCCATCTGTCATGCTGGGAAAAGAAGCCGACATGACCAGAAGGAGAAAGGAAATGAATCGCTTTCTGAAAAAATCATTTAGACTTGACCCACAGAAGACCTGTAGCGTACTTCTGAGGGAAGATATTGGAGAATTTATTCACATTTTCACTCACATTCGTCTTAAGGTTTATGTAGAACTGTTGATAGTACATCTTAAAGGTTTGAGAACCCTCCTACTTCCCTTCCCTCTTTTCCTTTGCAAATGTTGTTTGCATTACAATTACTATTTCATCAAGTCTTCAAATTTCAAAATATTTCTGGTGTCATTGTTGGATAATGAATGGTTGAGATTGATGATGGAATCAATATATTTTAATCATATGGTGATACTTGATACTTAAATCTATAATATCCGGATGACATAAAATAGCCATTTTGGCAAAGATTTTTGGCTGTCTCATTCATTTAGGGTTTATACATGTCTTGAGACTATAGATAGTCCGGAACTAATTTATAAGATACTCAAAACACATTGCTACTCACTCTTGCCTGTCCATTATCTGCATCCTTCACTTGGTTTCTGTTTGCTTGCAGGTGACATGAGTGACTTGTTTAGTAAGCAAAGCAGAGAAAATATGACCTGGAAATGTGTGGATCGTGAGGCCCTTTCAAGCTTGGGATTAACATCTGGAGTGAGAAAGGTAATGATCGGACTGGGAAAGAAAAAAGTTATTTTTTCATTCCCTATCTTTTATATTATTCAGATGGGTAATTTGGTGATTGGATTGGTCCATGAAATCCTCATGCACTGCATTCATGATTAGGATGCTATGCTCCACATTGCTGTAACTAGATTTTGTTAACCAATGAACAGATATTTGTGAGGCCGATGCACTGGTTGGTATTCATGGAAAAACACCATCCATTGGTCTTGCTTAGCTGGTAGCTAAAGATAGGCAGCAAAATCCACACAATTTACGTAGTTTTATGGATAATTTTCCTCTCATATAAGCTCCTGTTAGATTGGAATAACAGTTGCATATTTCAAACCTGATTGAAAAGGTGAAAATATCCACATCAAGCACACTCTCAAGTTGATTCATAACAAGGTTTATTCTTGAAATAGTAACAAGCCAAGCATTGTACAATACATTTCTTATTCTTTACTTGTTGTTTTCAGTATGAGGCGTTCGACCATTGTTTTCTAAGTTGAAGCCATTTTGCTTTTAAAATTGTTTTCCCTGAAAATGTCTTCTTTGATGCAGGCCTGCACTATGGTTCAAAAGTTTAAGCAGAAAAGTTTGTCCACTGTTTCTGCTGCAGCAAGAAAAAGAACCAACTCAAAGAAACCTGGATCATCCTGAACTGGAACATGCTGCAGTGGATTGGTTGGTAAAGATCATTGGTATTGTACTAAATCAGTGGAAAAGGTTTTCTTCATGCCTGTGAATAGACTCCATGATTTGTTTTTTATTGGCTTCCAGATATATCTAGCCACGTATTAGTATTGATGGAGTAAGATGCATGCTTAGAAATATTTTGACATTAGATTATGATGCTCCAAATGTTTGCTTCAGCATAAGCAACATCTTCTGCCAATTTTTTTGTATACAAAGCAGCGCAATGCTTCCAGGCTTTTAAGTTGTAATGCGGATTTTATTTATTAACAATGAAATTTATTGAAATGAGTTAACCTCTTCCTTTTTTTGACAATCGAAACAACAGATCAAATGCATGGAGGCACCACCATGCATGTGATCAACCTCTTGTAAGAATTTGCATGAACTGTTAGCAAATTGAACAATTTCGTGCTGTGGACTGTCAGAAAATTTTGTTTTTCTGATATGAAAAATTTAGTGAACTATAAAGCTCTTTTTCCCCACAAGTAGAGGAAATTAAGTTAATGAGGACTTCTTGTTCTTCTTTTGTATATAAATAGTGCAGAAGGTGTACATTCTCTATATATGAATTCTATCCAGATCCATTTTGGCCTATGATTTAGAGGTTGCTAGCCCTTGGCGCAAGGGGCGTTTCAGACAGGATGATGGAAATCATCCTGCAGTTTTTCTGCAAAGGAAAGGCTGCATTGCCAACCGTGGGAGGCTACAGACTAGTGTCCGAGGGCCCAGAGCAGGGATTGTGTCATGATGGTCTTTGTAGCGTAAGAGTTCTTTTTATATATATTATTTGAATGCTCGTGCTATGCGGCAAGTTTTCTTTTTATTTTTATAAAAAATACTGTAAAAATTATAATATAAAAAACAATATATTTTTAATATTAATAATAATTTTTTTCAAATTTATTAATTATTTTATTAATAATATTAATTATAATAAAAATAATAATATTTATAACACAAATAATACTATTTTTAAAATGAATATTTAGAATTATAATAAAAATAATAATATTTATCACATAAATAATTATATTAAGAATTCCAATGATGATTATAACACAAATAATAAAATATTTTTTATATCATTACTTTTAGTTATAATAAAAATAATAATATTTATAACACAAATAATAATATTTTTAATATGAACACTTTGAATTATAAGAGAAATAATAATATTTATAACACGTTATTATATTAAGAAAACCGATGTGGGGTTGGGCGTGGACGCGTCCAGGTCTAACGTGGGGTTGGGCATTGTCGCGTTTAGACCTAATGTGGGGTTGGGCGTGGACGCGTCTAGGTACAACATGGGGTTGGTCGGGGACGCGTCTAGACCCAACATGGGGTTGGGCGTGGACGTGTCCAGGTCCAACATGGGGTCGTCCAGACCCAACATGGAGTTGGGCGTGAACGCGTCCAGGTACAACATGAGGTTGGACAGGGATGCGTCCAAACTCAACGTGGGGTTGGCTAGGGACGCGTCCAGGTCCAACGTGGAGTTAGGCGCGGACACGTCCAAGTCCAACATGGGGTTGGGCAGGGATGCGTTTAGTTCCAACATGGGGTTGGCCGTGGACGCGTCTAGGTCCAAGTTATGGTTGGGCGCGGACATGTCCACACCCAACCTGAGGTTGGTCGCGGTCGCGTCCAGACCCAACCTGAGGTTGGTCGCGGTCGCGTCCAGACCCAACGTGGGGTTGGGCGAGGACGCGTCCAGCCTAACGTGGGGTTGAGCGGGGACGCGTCCAGGTCCAAAAATGGGGTTGGCCGCGGTCGCGTCCAAGTCCAACATGGGGTTGGCCGCGGACGCGTCCAGCTCAACGTGGGGTTGGCCGCGGACGCGTCCAAGGCCAACGTGGGGTTGGCCGCGGTCGCTTCCAGACCCAACGTGGGGTTGGGCGTGGACGCGTCCAGGTCCAACATGGGGTTGGCATGGGACGTGTCCAGACCCAACATGGGGTTGGGCATGGATGGGTACAAGTCCAACATGGCGTCGGACGTGGACGCGTCCAGGTCCAACATGGGGTTGGCCTCCAAGGGCAATATGGGGTGGGTCGTTGACGCGTCTAGGTCCTACTTGTGGTTGGGCGCGGATGCGTCCCCGCCTAACCTGGAGTTGGTCGCAGTTGCGTCCAGACCCAACGTGAGATTGGGCGCGGACGGGTCCCCGCCAAACCTGGAGTTGGACGTGATCACCTTCAGACCCAACATGGAGTTGGGCGTGGACGCATCCAGGTCCAACATGCAGTTGGGCGGAGACGCGTCCAGACCCAACGTGAGGTTGGGCGTGGAAGTGTTCAGGTCCAACATGTTATTACCACCAAACAAAACCCATATGGTTGATTGAAAGATAAAATTAAAAGTTAGTATTATTATTTGTGCCATAAATATTATCATTTTTATTATAATTGAAGGTATTAATATTAAAAATACTATTATTTGTGTTATAAATATTACTGTTTCTATTATAGTTCAAAGCATTAATATCAAAAATATTATTATTTGCGATACAAATATTTTTATTTTTATTATAATTGAAAGTAATAATATTTATTTTCATTGTAGTTCAAAGTATTAATATAAAAGATATTGTTATTTGTGGTACAAAGATTATTATTTTTATTATCATTGAAAGTATTATACTAAAAAATATTATTATTTGTGGTCAGCAGGGCAACTTAGGCGTCAGGTCTCGCCACGTGACGTGCAGGTTTGACTGTACGCCTTGGGCAAGGCAGCCCAAACGCCAGGAGTCCCCACGCGGGGGAGCGGGCATGGCTCACGCCAGGGCAAGGGCAAGCCAGCCCCAGCGCCACGTGGCGCTCGGGCCTGACCTAGCGCAATGGCAGGTTAGCCTATACGCCAGGTGTCCTCACATGGGGGCGCGGGCTTGGCAGACACCCGGGGCAGCCCCACCAAAACTTGAAGTGACCATTTTCTCCCCAACCATCCATTCAATGCTAAATGCAATCCCAGTGAAAAAGACAACCCCACCTCTTCCCCGCTGCCCTTACAACTCTTTATGGCAAGGGTTGGGCTGCCATTACACTGCTCTAATTCACAGTGCTTTAAGTCTAGGTAAATTGTAAGAGAGGCACTGAGCCTTTTTAGTATATTGTACATTGGGTTGGCCGAGGACGCATCCAGGTCCAACATGTTATTACCACCAAACAAAACCCATATGGTTGATTGAAAGATAAAATTAAAAGTTAGTATTATTATTTATGCCATAAATATTATCATTTTTATTATAATTGAAGGTATTAATATTAAAAACATTATTATTTGTGTTATAAATATTACTATTTCTATTATAGTTCAAAGCATTAATATCAAAAACATTATTATTTGCGGTACAAATAGTTTTATTTTTGTTATAATTGAAAGTAATAATATTTATTTTCATTGTAGTTCAAAGTATTAATATAAAAAATATTGTTATTTGTGTTACAAAGATTATTATTTTTATTATCATTGAAAGTATTAATACTAAAATATATTATTATTTGTGGTCTTAGTGCATAGGCAGGGCAGCCCAAGCGTCAGGTCTCATCACGTGGCACGCGGGTCCGGCTGAACGCCCTAGGCAAGGCAGTCCAAGCGCTAGGTGTCCCCACACGGGGGAGTGGGCTTGGCTCACGCCAGGGCAAGGACAAGTCAGCCCCAGCGGCACGTGGCGCTCATGCCTGACTCAGCGTAAGGGCGGGTCAGCCTAAGCCCAGGTGTCCTCATGTGGGGGTGCAGACCTGGCAGACACCTAGGGCAACCTCACCAAAACTTGAAGTGGTTATTTTCTTCTCAACTATCCATTAAATGTCAAATGCATCCCAGTGAAAAGATAACTCCATCTCTTTTCTGCTGCTCTTGCAACTCTTTATGGCAAGGGCTGAACTATCATTACACTGCTGCAATTCAAAGTACTTTAAGTCGAGGTAAACAATAAGAGGAGCATATTGTGTAATATATATGGCGGTAAAGGATACTTTCTGGATGATATTGAATACTCTGTAACTTGAGTTTTTATGCTACTTAGGTTAGAAAATATAAAAGATAAATATGCAAGTAAATATAGCCAACAGCCACTGAGTGGCAAGGGATGGTTGACAACTAGGGACCTAGGGTTTGAACTTTCAATTATCTTGATCTTGTCATCATGTGAAATACATATATGTCCAAGAAGAAAAAGAAAAGGAAACAATAAAAGAAATCAGTGGCATGTATTCTACCAAACATTGTGTGGATCAGAAGACTCTTTTCTCTTTCCTCGCTGCTGCTTCTCTTCCAGTTTGTATACGATTAGCCCTCCAATCAGTCTGTTTTTCTTCTCATATAAAGAGCAAGTGAAATAATAATTAAAAAAAAAAAAGAGAAGATAAATGAGTGGTCATTGAAAAAACGCAGAGACGACGATAATAAGAAATCCTAGGGTTATTAACAAAATTTCTAAAATATGACAACAAGAGGTGGAGCGGTGGGAGTTTCAAGCTTCCCGTCATCACCTTCATGTTTCAGGAAGAATGGCAGAGCCACCTCCTCTCCTCCACTCCATTTGGTATGCGTCTATTTCTGACATGTATGCAATTATTTATTCATTCCATATCACATAAATCACACTTCCTTAATTGTCTGTTTAATCTATTTTATTTTAGCTCTTTAACATTTTGTATGGTCTGTGAGAATGAGAGCAGCAGATGGCCAGCAAGTTGGTATCATCGCGAAGAAGAATTACGTGCTCTGCTGTGCAAGAATCGTCCACTTCCACCGGTAAGCTGACATGTTCTTGGTTCATAGCAATAAGTCTAGTCGTGTTCAAGTGTCAGTTTTAAAATTGTAAGAGAACCGTGTCAGTTGCTGCTGATGCAACGGAGGTAAAGCCAGTTGAAAAGAAGGCCCCAGCAAAACCCAAGAAAGCTCCTGCCAAGCCACTTGCTCAGCTGATGGAGGAGGATGTGATCCCTTCTCTGAAAGCTACTCTTGAGGCTCAAGATGATATCACTGAACTCGAGCTATCATTCACAGACAACAGAGTAAGTATCCCATCTTGTTTCTTTGATGTATTTTTGCCTAAAATGTCAGCAATTAATCTTTCTATTGGTATATTAAAAATCCCAGTTGGAAGGCTCCTTTCTACAGAAGGGCACTCCTTATTCATTTTGGGCATTCTTCCCTGATGGACTCACAGGTAACTTTTATTTGATGGCAGCTTGAGGGTTAAAACTATGGTATAGCCTGTCAATATTTCATCTTACAATTAACAAAAACAACTGGCATCATTTCCTTGTTGGGGCAGGTCCAAAAGGGTTTTCTCTATCATCCTATGGTTCAGGAGTCAGCACAGTTGAGCCTTTTCTGATCGATGAGAAGAAAATTACTGAAAAACACATCGTGTTTTGGGTGGAAAAACGCTTGGCAGCTCAAGGAATCATTCCTGTGTGGAAAGGGTAGTCACTCACAAGTCACCTGATTAAAAGTTTCTTCTATTCATTCGAGATGATGTAAGACAAACAAAATCACCAATTGTTTTGCATTTATGTTCAATAGCAAAGATGTTACATACCGTTATGTAAGGTAGAGACTGTTGATATCTAGTTGCATGAAGCCTGCAAAAGAGAGAGAGAGAGAGAGAGAGAGAGTAATATATTAAGGAAGAAAAGAGTTCCCTGGGGATCAAGGTCTCGGGAGCTTGTCGAAACAAGAGTGTGACAAAACGATGACAGATCTTAAGGAAGCCAGTATTCCTGTAATGCCAGGTTAAACTAATGTAGCAAGAAGTTGACGTTCACCAATATGAAAATGCAATTTCCATTATTGCAACTTATAAATAGTGAAAGCTTGATAATCACAGTAAATTCCATGAAAATTCTCGAGGCTCATCCTGCAATCACTCGCACTTCCATGATTCCATCACATCATAACAGGACTACATATGCCAGATCATCCAACAAGCACACAAACATGCCCTGCATTTCGCTCATGCATAAAGAGAACCTCAGTAACATTGAACCGCACAGGGGCAATAGTATACATAAGTCATAAGTAGCACATTCTCACTTTCGCAAGGTCATGTCTACACAAAGGACCATCGACTGTCTTCATAAATAACATCTCTAAATAAGTACCATGTTTTGGGTTTTAATAAACACCAAGAAATCATTACATGATTCCAGATCCAGAAACAGCATTTGTCTCGTGCAGTGATGTGGTAGTGTTAGTTCTCATAACTGGCTTTGGCATTCTGAACTGCACGGTGAAGTTCACTTAAGAAGTCCATCTGTGGATTAGGAGCTCCGACACTGTTCACTGGAGACATTACCTGAAAAGCAATCCAATAGCAGATCACATGAGTAAGGGAGAGGGATGGAGGGAGTGACGGAGAGGGGGTGAGGGAGAGGGATTAACCTGATGAGGGAGTTTAAATTGTCCCCATGCTGGTGGGCTGCTTCCTGAATACATAACTGGTCTTTCTGAAAATGAAAAACAAGAAGAGAACAATATTGCTGGGGAACCAGGGATCAATAAACACACTACCCAATACATGATAGCACACATAGGCATTCTACATGGCCTTTCTGCAATCTATATAGATGCTTGCAAGGTTCTAGCAAAAATTTATTTCATTGTTTTTGTTCCAATTGCAAAGAAAAGAATCAAGCAACATAGACAGGAGAGTGGAAAGGACTACCACATTACAAGAGAATCAAAACAAAACAAAAGCGCTGACATATCATACACCCAAACTACCAACAGCAACTAAAATCTAGAAGTAACGTTGCAAAAAAAAAAATTCCACTTGACAAGAGGCAAAAATTTGTCCTTGTTGTGGCCTTATTGACAACTTTAACTATATCAGCATATCTAACCACTGAAAAGATACTGATGGATATCCGTGAGACATCAAAGTAATGTTGATAGCACCAGACACTGCCATTAAAACATAAAAGTCCTGTATAATTCTGGTACCTAGAAGAAAACACTGGTGCTGGTTCAACCTATAAGATCAATATCATAGACATCAATAGAAGGGGGTGTTACAACATAACTCAATCTACACCTTTTCTCTTCCATTTCCGAGCTCTCATAATTCATACAAACATCGATATGCTATAAGATCCGTCCAACATTCACAAAAATTAACATATGACATAATAAAGGGCCTCTTGACTTTACAATCAAAATAAACATCATTTTATTAGAACTCTACCGGTCAAGGAACTTAGCATAAACAAAATGACATAAAAAATACAACTTTTACACAGGCAATGAAAAACACAACATCAAAAAGCTAATACCACTCACTCACCAGATAAATCTATCGCTGTATCATTGTAGCTATGCATTATCGCTGCCCAACCTGCACTTGAAAACAAATATATGTATGTATGTATGTATGTATGTACGTATGAAAAGCATGGAATAGAAAACAGATAGGTTAAAAATAGCATTCAAAGTGCCTAAAATGAATGGGCTTGAGCTTCATAGCTCAGCAGTTAACCTAGATTGGCGATGAAAATAAGCAACTAACTAACTAACTAAATAAATTTTTATTTTTATTCTTGAAAGGAACAGTAGTGGAGTGTGCATACGATCATTTAGAAGCTGAGAAGCCTCACTGCGACAACATCCTTCTAATGGTATTAAAGTGTGGGGAGAGGAGTTGTCATTGAGGAGACTGCTGCTCCCTGCATCACCATGATGATCCGGGATATTATTTCTTGTATTAGCATGTGATTGTGGCTGCTGGTTCTTCTCTCCATCATTTTGATAAAGACTGTTACCTCTATCAAACCGATCTGCACCAGACCAAAATCCGAACTTCATTTTCAAGAATTTAAATTTAATTTAACTAATTAACTAAAAACGAAAAACTGACCTCCTGATTTGCGTCTATTGAGAGAACGGTTCCTGAAAAACAAACAAGCAAACAAAGAGGTTTTTGTGAGAAATAGAAGAGGATAAAAATTTAAAAGCTTAAAAAAAGGAGGCGGAGGCGTGCCTTTGATTGGGAGGAGCATAGCGCTTGACTGTTGTGGAATCTGGAGGAGGAGCAGTGGCAGCAGGTGTAGGGTTTTCCAGCATCTCTCCCTGTCTCTCTATCTCAGTCGATGAATCGGAGGCTTACCGCGACACCTTACCTGTGGGAAATCAGGTAGGATCCAGAGGTGTGCTGGTTTTGTTTCCCACGCGCCTTTTCTGTCACTTTGCTTCCTAATTAATACTAGTATTATTTATCGTTACGCCACCAATCTGCTCGGAAGTCTTACTATTTTATTTCATTTTCATCCTCTTGTTTCACTCATTTTGACCTAACTCCTCTATAACTCTTTTTAACGAGCGTTAATTTTGCATTGGTCAGATTTTTCCTTAAATAAAAAAAATATTAAGTTAATAAAAAAAATATAAGAAAAATACAAGATTAAAATCATTAACTAATTATGTCCAATAAATTTGATTAATTTAATAATATAATTTTAAAAAACCATTATAAATAATATAAATAAATAAAAACAATAATTAATCATACTCAAAGAAGAAGAAAGAAAAGTCCATCAAAGACCTACCATCGTTCAACAACTAGAAATAATTTATTGAGATGGTTCAAACGTCATGTGAAAGGTTTCATATTGACACCAAGAGAGGTTGCATGAACTAAAAAGCAAAATAATTTAAATATAATGAGATGAGCATCTCATGCTTATATTTAATAAATTAATTAAAAAAAATTAAAAAACAAATCTTTTAAAAAAAATAAATTGAACATAGAACAATAAAAAAAGGACATGGGATAACTGAGGTCATTATCAATATAAGTAAAAAAATCCTATAGAAAAAAAAAGGAGTCTAATTTTCAATTACATAAATGTTAAGGGATGAAACTAAAAAAACATGAGTTTAAAACAAGAGGAGAAAAAACAAGCAAACTCAAGCGAATTTTCTAAACTTGAGTTAATCTTTCAAACACGCAACTTGTGAAATTTTAGACCCATAATCAATCAAGAAGCTCAATTTCTAACAAATTAAATATTGGAGCACGAAATAAGGAAAAAAAGATCGATCTAATAAAATTGTCAAGACAAAAAAAATAGCAATTAAAATAATGAGGATCAAATTGACAGAAAAAAATTAAAAAGGATAAAATTGTAAAAAAGACAATTTAAAAATCATCTCAAATAAAATAAATATTAATTAAAAGAATGCGGACCAAATTTGAAAGATTAAAAGTTAGGGATGAAATCGAAAAAAAATCTAATTTCATAAATCATCTTAAATAAAATAAATAGAAATTAAAAGAATAGAGACCAAATATAAAAAAATAATAAGGTGAAGAGCTGTTTTTGTTTTTTACAGATCAATTATGAAATCAAGGAAATGAGAGAGAAAGAATAAAAAAAAATGAGTCACGCACGCCAAATTAGATGTTTAGAAAAAATCATGCTTAATTGTTTAGAAAAAAATAAAAAGATGATAAAACTCCTAGATCCAAGTTTAGAAATTTTTGTTTTTAAAGGTGATTAAGTAACTTTAATATATTGAATATATATGTAAAGATCTTACTGTCCCCATCGTATTCATAAATGATTTTTTTCACAATTTGAAAAAGACTAATATACCCTTTATGCAAGGCTTAATGATTTTGAAGTTCAGAAAAAATTTATCACTTTACTATTATAATCTACAATAAATTTACTCTTGGTCTAAAGTGTTTGGGCTAAACACTTCTATTTTTTTTTTTAATGGTAACTGATATTTTAACAAGATAGTATAATCTTTTTTATTTATTTATTTTGAGATATAGTAAGAAATTGGTCTATGTATCCATGTTATGTTGTGCTTAAGATTTTAAGTTAACTTTTAATATAAAAAAAGATAGTGCTCACATTATAAATATCATGAATTTTTTTTAATTGAAAAATTAAAAGTTAATATCTAAGCTTAATAAAATGAATTGACTAATATAGAAATTTATAAATAAAAAAATAGTTTCAGTGCTAATTAAAAACTAGAACGAGAAACTGATTTTCCTTGTTATAAGCAAACAATAGATGCACATGGAATTTTTTTACTTTAACTGTCATTTTTATTTTATACATTTTTTACTTATCTTAGAGGCAATTTTTGGTCACTAGAAAAAAATTAAAGATAAATTACAATAATTTCTTTTAAGTACTATGAAAGAATCAATTCAAAAAATTAATTGATTAATTGCTAGTTCGAGAAAAACTAAGCTAAACAATTAAGAAAAATTGAAAAAGAGTATTGATTAAAATTTAAATTAAAAATAAAAGAAAATTCTTTAAAAAGAGACCACGCCTACGTGTCTGGTCAAAAATAAAATAGCCTAAGCTTGCATGTCTCTTTTATATGAACTCATTGACCATAAGTTCAGTTTTTAGAATTCGAAAACTTTCTCAATTAAAAATCTCAGGGACCTATAAAGAAACAAAATGGCTACGAAAAGAAGCTGTGTTTGTGGATAGGCATAGCAGCGTAAAAATGTGTTCGTTAGTGGTCTGAAACTGCGCCGAAACTATATATTTTCACTGAGCTATCAAGATTAGGTTATGATCAAAGCCTGACACGGCTTGCAAAACTTCACAACCTTCTAGACTGTCGAGCATAATTGGTTCAGCTTCATCACATGAGCTCCCTATCCCAAGCCTGCCGTTCCTACCACAGCCCCAAACCCACACCTCTCCTTTAGATGTGACAGCGATGGAATGTACTCGACCTCCAGACACTAAGATAGCAGTTTCACCTGCCAATCCCTCAACCTCCATTGGGACATTCTCTGGCCCTGGCCTTCCAAGCTGGGAACTCTGGTTCCATCCCCATGAAACTATACTTGTGGCATCTCCTTTTCCCTCTGGTGATTTAGCTTGGCAAATTGCCAGAGAATGGCCGAGGCCTGATGCAATAGCCAAGGCCGGGAAGCTTATATCGACCGGAAAAAATCCCATGTCATGGTTTGCCCTCCCCAGCTGTCCATATACATTGCTCCCCGAGCTTAATAGAGTGCCATCACCTGAAAATTGTACAGCTAAAATAAATAAGCAATGCACATTTACACATCTTAACATTCACAACTATGTAATGTCATTACTCACGGCAAAGAACCAAAGAATGATCAAGCCCGCATGCAATGTCTACAACTTCAACTCCTTTTAATTCTTCTACTGAACAGGGATCCCAAACTATCGGCATGTCCTTTTCTTTCTCCATTCCTTCTAAAACCAGTCTTTCAGCAACTTCCACTGTTGATTGTGTGATTACTTCATGTTTAACTACATTCATACTGGAATCAAGTGGAGATGCCTCAACAAGACCACCCATCTTTCCTAACCTACCATCAGCCAGATAACCCCAGCCAAACAATTTTCCTTCCACAGTCTGCGCGAGAGTGTGCCCCCAACCAAATGATACCTGTTGAAGAAAATTGAAATCAAGAAGCTTCCCATCTTTCGAATTAGATTACTCGAAACATTCTGTAGTTATTATATCGACATGGGGTAGCCTTGTGCTGGTGCTACTCAAGAAAAATGAGAATTCATTCTACCTTAGCTATCTTTTGACCTTCAAGTGCTTCAACTTTAGAAGGCACCGAAGCTTCTGTTATGCCTTTGCCGAGACCAAGCTGTCCACGCTTAGACTTGCCCCAAACCCACAATGACCCATCATCTCCGATCGCTGCAGAGACAACACCAGATGCAAATGCAGCAGTGACTTGCACTTGGTCCAACCCTTCTACTCTCTTCGGTTCATTCCATGTATCTCTGCTTATGATCAACCAACGTTCATACAATTATTTATTGGATCTTTTGTTCTCTGTTTTTTCAAATTAAAAACTGTGAAGTTGGGGAAATAAAACAAACAGTTGGCAGACAATTTGTTTAATGAAAATGTGACCTGGGAGAAAGGAGGCCGCGGCCGAGCTGGACTTCGTGGTTGCGACCCCATGCCCAGAGCTGGCCATGAGAAGTGACGGCAAGTGAGTGGTAGTGTCCCGCACTGACTGATGTGATATCAGAGGGAAGCCCAGTAACGGGGGTGGGCTCATAAGCATCCATACCGTGGCCTATCAGAGAAGTGGGCAGTCCCAGAGCTCCATGGCTCCCATCCCCAAAGCTCATTACTTCTGTACCGCTGCTCATCCATCTTGTTCTTGAGCTTCTTGCAATTAGATTCAGGAGTTTCTTCTCCTTTAACACTCTTCGAATTCGAAGCATCTCCTTGACTATCGTTCTCAGTTTATTGTGATTTAGGTCTTTGTTTACTTGAAACCAAGGTTTTCAGTTCCATTGTTGATTTGTCTTTGTTTAACTTGAACCAAAGTTTCTCAATTCCGTTGTTGGTGGTGTTTTGTTTTTTTTTTAATTGGAATGATCATTCGAGTTTATTAAAAGAAAAGCTGAAGCATGTCTATACTCTATCCTGCATTGCTACAGTATTTTTTTCATATTTAATTTTGCAATTAACATTAATAAATAGCTAGAAAGTTAAAGCATTCGGTATAACACTGTAACTTTTTTTCTCTCGCTTTTTTGTGTTGCTTGAACCATAATTTCCAAACCCTTTTAGGTAGAATACTCTATCCAAGACTCGAGTTATATATTTTAACTGGATTACTGACTCATTTCAGGTTAATTTTATTTTTTTATAAACCAAAAACAACATTGTTTTTGTAATAAAAAAAAAATAGCTAACAGTTTTTTTGACCGGATCTTGTAAGATCAACCTGAAATTTTGATTGATCACCCGTGTTTCTATCTTTCTTTTTTTTTAAAACCTGGTCAGGTTCTGGTTTAGGGTTGGTTGGGTCCTAGGTCGACTTGCCGGGCCAAATCGGGTTTTAAACCTTTGGCTTGAACACGTAGTTTTTTTTCCTTTTTCTTTTGTTTTTGTTTTTTATTTTTTTTTTGCAATTGAATTTTTGTTATGATTTTTTTAAAAAGAAATTTATCAATTTTATTTTTTAATATTAGGATAGTTGAAAATTTAGATTTGTAACTTTAATTTTTTTTTGTAAAACAAAATGACATCGTTTTTGTTAAAAAAAAATAGTTAACAAGTTACAACCGAGTTTTTGATTGGATCTTGTAGGGTCAATCTAAGTTTTTGTCTTCCCTTATTTTTTCTTAAACATGGCCTGGTTTCAGTTCCAAGATCCGTCGGGTCAAATCAGATTTTAAAACAATGGCTTGAACATGTGACTTTATTTTCCTTTTCCTTTTGTTTTTTTTTTTGTTATTGATTTTTTATTATGATATTTTTTCAATTTTTTTGTCAATTTTATTTGTTAATATTTGGATGGTTAAGAATTTAGTTTTGTAATTTGTTTCTTTTTAATTTCTTTTTTTAGTGTGGTTTACAGGTTTGTCAAGATAATCCAAGTTTTTTTTTCTTTTTTAATTGTATTTGTTTTTTTATAATTTATTTTTTTATCATATAGTTAACAAAAATAGTTTTAGAGAAAAACAATATTATTAAACTTTATAAGTAACAAAAACTAAAGGGTGTGGGGAAACTATTGTTTATCCACACTTATCGCATTATGAATTACAATAATAATCTGCAATGTTTTGCTTTTTTTTTTTAATTTTTGTTAAGATTTTTTTTCAAATTATTTTTTTTTTACCAATTTTATCTTTTAATATTAGGATGATTGAAAATTTAGCTTCATGGTTTGTTTCTTTTTATTTTTTATTTCTATTAGGTTAGCATGGTTTGCGAGTTTGCTAGAATAACCCAAGTTGCTGCAATTTACGGGTTTGGTGGTGGAGTGTATTTTATATATATATATATATATATATATATATTTTAATTGAACTTGATTTTTTTTATCATCTATTTTTTTAGAGAAAAATCATGTTATTAAACTTTACAAAGTCCATAGACCTGTTCGCAGGTTTGGGTGGTTAATTTGGTTTGCAGTTTTAACAAATTTAATTATTTTTAATTATTCCTTTTTCAATTTCATCCTTAGATATTGAGTTAATTGAGAATTCAGTTTTATAACTGGTTTAGTTTCGCCTTTTGTGAGGTTATCTCAGTCTCAAAAAAAAATATTGATATTAGGTTGGTGTTTGATTTCGCAATTGTCTATTTTTGTCATTATATAGTTAAATAAAAAATTGTTTTGAAAAAAAAAAAAATTAGAATCTCAATGGAGTCCATAACCTAGTTCACATGTTTGACATTCTAGCCCAAGTAACCCAATCACGAGTTTGACAAGTTTACTCATCGACCAGATATGATTTTTTTTTTGTTTTAGGTCTTTTAATTTTTTTTATTCCGTCCTTTAATATTGGATTAATTGAGAAATAAATTGTATTAATTTTTGTTTGCTTTCTATAGGGATAATTGTCTCAAAGAAGTGTATGTTTTTAGGTTGGTGCTTAACATCTATTTTTATCATTTAATTAAATAAAAAAAGTTTATAAAAAAAAGTTATTAAACCCAATAAAGTCTATGACCTAAGTCGTGAGGGGACTGAGATTGATCAAATCTGTCATTGTTTTAATATTTTTTAAAAGTTGTTATCTTGATTTTTTTTTCTTCAAAAAAAAGATAAGTCATGTTTTTACTAGTCATCAAGGTTGCATTTGGGCTCCTGAAATCGATCAATTTAAGTCGAGCTAGCTCCTATGCAGTTTAATTGGAAACTCAAGTTAGACAAATAGCCGAGTCAGGAAGTTTCAAAATTGACCGATCTTGTCAAGTTTAATAACACTGTTACAAAATTCTCCACACTCTTAATATTTTTTTTACATTTAAACTAGTGTGTGTGTATAATTTAAATATTAATTCAATATATATAATTTCAATTCAAACATAAAAATAAATTAATTTGAAATTATGCCATTCAATTAGCAATGCAAGTATCTAAATATAATTTCAAAATTTAAACATTTCTATTTAATAACTACTAGATTGTTGGCTTGCAATACTCTACGGATCAAATTAATTTTTTTAATATGAAAAGAAACATTCAGACGTGGCTAAAATTTTTCTAGTAGAACAAAAAAGTGGAAGTTGATTTAATATGACTTGATCAACTCGACAGGTCAAAAAATAACCTGGCTAGTTGATAAAAATATAATTTTTCTGAAAAATTCAAGACAACATTATTTTTAAAAATACAAAGACAACAATATTGGATCGACCCGAGTTATGAGATCATGATAATTTCAAATAAAAAAAATCAAAACAAATTATAAATCTCAATTCTCAATAAACCTATTGTTGAATGATGAAATTATGAAAAAATCAATCTAAAAATGGAAACGATAAAATAACCTAAGTCTTCCTAAATTAATTCACAAAACTTATGACCTGAGTCGTGAGATTAAAATAACTTTATAGAAAATAAATCGAAACAAATGACAAAACCTAATTCATAATCAATCAAATATTGAATGATAAAACTGAAAATATCTTAAAAAATAGACAAAAATAACTTGAGTCAACTGATTTAATTCGCTAAACCCGGATATAGATCATGAGATTGAGACAACTACAAAAAAAAACAAAGCAAACCGTGATAAATTATGAAGTCTAATATCCAATAAACCCAAGTGTTGAATAATGAAAGTAGAAAAAAAAACATAGAATAAAAAATGAACAAAATACATAAAAAAACAAAAAAAAATTATTCACGAAATGGAACAGATGTAATGAAACTGAAACATCTCAGCTGAAATTTGTACAAGAAATCTGTAATATACTGGGAATCAAAGGGAATTGAAATTTATTCCAGGTTATTCTATTTATTAAAATAATACAAGATATACCGGTTATTCTGTCCCAAAAAAAACACAATCTTTGTTGAAACTGAAAAGTGAAAAAGCAACATGAAACCAGCCTAAAATTGTAAATGGGCCTAGCTTCATGACTTGAGGCAAGCAATAACCCGGTTTTCCCGGCCCATGATTCTGAACAAGACTTTTTTCAGTTTATTAAATAAAAAAGAAAAAAAAAACTGACAAGATATTGCCCATCTGATAATCTAAGATTTTTGAGGATCCCGAGGGGGACCAAAAGAAAGGGCAATGGTTAAGAGGCAGCCATGTGGCAAAGGAGCTTCCACACCACCCACTCATTACTGATGACAATATCCATTATCCAAGTAATCAATCCACGTGTGAGTTCCCTGTTGGACAACCAGATCCTAACCTAATCTAAAAGTTGGGCCACATCTCCTGCCAGCCATGATTTCAAGCCCACAAGTTGTGGTTTACCTTAATTTGGCCCTTATTCCCTCCCTAGTTTTTGTTTATTCTAGGCGAGAGCTGCAGTCTATCAGAGTCATGCTTGTGTGGTAGCAGGGGCACGCACACACAAAAACACAGAAAGAAAAAGAAGAAGAAGAAGAAGAAGGACAAGGGAAAGGGGGAGAAATGGCAGCACAAGCACTCGTGTCATCATCTCTTACCTCTTCAGTGGAGACTGCTAGGAAAGTGCTAGGAGCAAGACCAACCCAGTCACCATTCGTGTCCTCAAGGAAAAGCTCTTTTGTTGTTAGAGCAGCTTCTACTCCCCCTGTTAAGGTATGATATCGATCTGCTTCTTTCCCTGATTTCATTTACAAATATTCAGTAGAGGCTAGTGCTGCTCACGTCGCAATTCTCAATTCTTCAGCAAGGAAACAGGCAGCTGTGGTTCGCATCGAAACAAAGCCTGTCTTACTTGGATGGCAGGTAAATCATGCATGGATATACATATACACACACAGAAATGATCATTGAGTAAATTAATTAAGTCGGCATCTAATTCGCTTTTCCTCTTCGAAATTTCTACTCTATAGCCTTCCAGGTGACTTCGGATTCGACCCACTCGGACTTTCAGACCCTGAAGGCACAGGAGGTTTCATTGAGCCAAAATGGTTAGCCTACGGTGAGATCATTAACGGACGATATGCCATGTTGGGGGCGGTTGGTGCCATTGCACCAGAAATTCTTGGAAAGGCTGGCCTCATACCTCCGGAGACCGCCCTCCCTTGGTTCAGGACTGGTGTCATCCCACCGGCCGGGACATACAGCTACTGGGCAGATCCATACACGCTGTTTGTTTTCGAGATGGCACTCATGGGATTCGCAGAGCACAGGAGGTTACAGGACTGGGCAAAACCAGGTTCCATGGGCAAGCAGTATTTCCTGGGATTCGAGAAGTATTTGGGTGGGTCCGGAGAACCAGCCTACCCTGGCGGACCCTTGTTTAACCCCCTTGGATTTGGGAAAGACGAGAAGTCGTTGAAAGACTTGAAGTTGAAGGAGGTGAAGAATGGCAGGTTGGCTATGTTGGCCATCTTGGGTTACTTTGTGCAAGGTCTCGTGACCGGAGTCGGACCATACCAAAACCTCCTGGATCACCTGGCCGATCCTGTCCACAACAATATCTTGACCAGCCTTAAATTTCATTAGGGCTCATTCTTGCCTGTTTGGGGATAGGAATAGACCCCCCTCTGAACCCCTTTCCAGTCCTCTCCTACTCATTGTAACCATTGGTGTGAAAAGCTCTTTTGTAATTCTCTGTAAGAAAATCTCCCTCTCTTGTTTCTCTTGTGATAATGAAGCAGCTTAATGGCCATAACAGGTATGTGCTCGGGTACACAGCAGCGATGGCACCTGTGATGAAGCTAGAGAATCGAACCAACTCACAAAATTGAAAAAAATAAAATAAATAAAAACCGTCGACGGGAAGCTTTCACCTTCTTTGCCCCTTTAAAAAAATCTAATGGGTAGAATCATTTTTATAATAATAGGAATATTTTTGTATTTTTAAACTGATTGGGATAGGATTGGTATTTTGTTTTTTTGATGGCACAATAAGTTTATATCACTGCTCTTAAAATAAATAAATTGAGGGTTACAGAATGTGTAGAGAGTTAAATAATCTATTTACCCTTATAATAAAAAAAAATTAACTAAAAGTGGAGGGCTTTTTTGTATCTTTCTTGTATATTAAAAAAACCTAGCTACCCTGAAGTTTAAATTTTTACCCTTTGGTCAGAGGGTATTTTTACGTTAAGCTATATATATATATAATGGGTTGGGTTGGGGTGGTGGCAATTTGGTCTTTTCATAAATCAAAAGTAATTTAAAAAACATTGATTTGCGCGTCGCTTTGCTGCATTCAAACGATGCCTGCATTCAAACGATGCGTGTAAATGATTATAGTGGCCAAAATTATTATTTCAGGGTGGCTTCTAGTTCATCGCAACATTTTCTTTATGATTTGGTGTCGTATTAGAAATGATTTTTGGTTTAGAGTTAATGACTATTTTTTTTTTCTTTCCTCTTTTCCTTGTTCTTTGTGCTTTTTTAAATCAATTACTAAACTTCTTTTTTTTTTTCTAGTCCTTATTTTGTCAGTTGTTATTTATTTTATTTGAAATAATTTCTGAATTTAAAATTTTATTTTGATTTCATCCTCATTCAATCTTTTACTTTATCAAATTTGATCCTCATTCTTTTAATTATTATTTATAGAATTTGAGATAATTTTTAGAATGAATATTTTTTTTTGTGATTTCACCCTCTATTATTTTTTTTTTTCCTATTGGATTTTATCCTTATTCTTTTGATTATTATTTTTTTCCCTTGCAAGATTTTTTAGATTGATATTTTCTTTTGCCTTATTTCATCCTTTAACATTTAATTAGTTTGAATTTAAACTTCTTGGTTAAAATATTATCTAAAATTTCATAGGTTGAAAGTTTTGGAAATTAACCTAACTTTATGAGATTCACTCGAGATTGCTTTGTTTTTTTAATCTTGTTTTTAAGATGATGTTTGTTCAGTTTCATCTTTCAACATTTATTTAATTCGAGGTTGGACTCTATTTTTTTTCAACTTGCCACACCTTTTGTTTGCTTGTTTATTTATTTATTTAATTGAGTTATCTCGGGTCTTTTTATTTATTGTTCTTTGTTAAATTTATTTTTTAGAATGAATTTTATTCTTGAATTAAATAGAATTGATTGATTGAATGAATATAAACGGATACTCACTTCCTTTTGTTTTTTTCAGTTTTCTTTTCTAGGGTGTTGCTCTAATGACTCATGCAACTTCTTTTGATGTCGTTGTGTAGCCTTTTGTAGTGAGGTTTAAACCGTCTTATCAAGTTTTTTGCTGGTGGGTGATGTCCGCAGTAGAATGATGATGAGTCTTCAATGATTTTTTCTTTTTTTTCCTTTCGGGTATGATATCAGTGACTCATTTGTTTTAGCTAATTGTTGCCAAATGTTTTCTGTAAATTTTGTCTGTTATCATTATCTATAATTTAAATCAGATTATTACATTACTTAATTTTATTAAATTCAGTCAAGTTAATGACTCGAGCATCGAGTGTTTTTTACTTCTTTAAAATTCCTATCATTGCCTAAGGATCCCTTTTCTATGTTAAAATTCTTTTGGTTGGCTGGTGCGGCACAGATTGCCTATCTAGTTTAAAACTATAGACTATTGCATTTATACATTGAGGTCATCTAACTTCTGTACAAGCACCCATGCTTTTATATTAAAGGGTTAGTAACAAGTTCAAATTCGAACAGCTCTAATACATGGGAGCTTATGTGCAGGATTAAACGTAGATAGAACAACATAAACTAATATTTTGTACCTTTTGTGGCTAAAGGTTTGATTGTAACGAATTGTCCACAAGCAAATAGATGCACCGTTCTTGAGAACATCTGCAGGGGAAGGTAAAGATAAATGTGTTAACTTTCTGGTTAACTTTTTCAAAATATCAAACATTCGGGTTAACTTTTTCGCTTCTAGTTTCCCCTTCCACCTAGGGTAAAAATATACTGTATGCGAGGCTTTTCTGTCTCTCGGCAAGTTCAACTATACCCACAAAAGAAAAGTCCATCACCCTACCCTGGGCCAGCTTCAAATAGAGAACAAATGGTCAACAGTTCAACATATAATTTTTCCCAGTATGTGTATAGAAGCTCAAAATCCTGTGTATGAGAAAGGAAGCAGCATTTCATACTCGTGGCCACTAACAAAATTATCATTACAAATTCATCTCGGCATTGCATTAAAAATAGCATCTGCTAGCAGAACACACTGGCCATTAAAATGTTACAAAAGCAAGATGGCCCTCAACTTCAGAATCACATCTTTAACTTGTTATCGCCTATCTTCATGAGCTACACAGATCAAGGAGGAGCATCTCCTAAAATCAAGCTGCCTGAGCCACTGGTTCATCTGCACTCAACGCCTCCTCCCTGAAAACTACACCAGTTAGAATACCAAACATAAAGGGGGGAAATTAGGTCTTTTCTGCAGGCTTTATGATTTTTCTCATAACTAGCAGGTATTAATTCCTTAACTGCCATCAAACATAATGAGCCAAGGTACAAGAAAACAGCTGTACAGCAGTGTTAACAAACCAGTATTAACTGTGAAGTCACATTTATTTGCTGCTATTCAGATACCACACCATATCTGTTACAGTGTAACATTGTTACATGCAGAATGCCACCAGGCTTTCTGAAAATGGCATCAAAGGTTCGTACCAGGACAGGGATAGTTTCCCGTGGTAATCAAGGCTGAGTAAATTTATGGGTACAAAGATGGTTATTCCTTGCCTTTGGAATATTGAAATACCAAATAAGTTGCAAAGAGAGGAGAAGACATAATTGTTAAAAAAATCCTTATTCCCTAGTCACTAGATCTATGTTTTCTTCCAGGTGAAAAGCATTCTATACCTTTGAATTCCCTCTCCAACTTCCATTCTGAAAAAGTTACCTATCTTCACAGGCGAGCCCACTTCCTTCGATAGATTGCTGAGCAGTGTCTGTGATGCAGCATGTAAGACACTTTTTTTACAATTGCATTGTATAAATCATATGATGCACACACAAACAAGACACATTCACACGCTTGTGCAGAGTGTGTGTGTGTGTGTGATGGAGAGAAAGATGGTGGCCTGGAATACCTTTACGTTCATTGTATCATTCATAACAAATTTTTGCTCCATCAAAACAACTTCCTCGTAGTATTTACGCAAACGGCCTTCCACCATTTTCTCTATGGCCATTTGAGACTTCCCTGTACTTTCTGCCTGACATATAAAAACCCATTATTAATAATTAAAATCTTTACATGGAAAAATAAATCAATTAGAAAACAGTTGTAAAGTACATTAACCTACCAAAAAATGAACAAAAAAAGTAGAGAACTTTTCAGCATAACCATTAGAACATCCTTCACAACAGAAGGATCTACATGTTAACATGCCTCAATCAATCTATATTGTACAGGTTACTGCATGTAGTTTGCCTATGTCATATTTAATCTAACATTGACTGACATGCATCTTTTTTACACAATAATATAATGATGCAGCAATATGACCAAAGAAAAATAGTAATGCAAATAGCATTGGTCAATGATGGCTTAAACATAACAAGAAAAATATGCATCTCCCACAGGAAGTTCCAAAATGAACGTTTTCTGATGCAAACCCAACTGAGATGAACCTTGGAATCAGCAGCACCAATTCCTTTGTATTTGTAGTTCCTTTAATGTCCAATCATCAGTGAAATCAATACTTTTCACAGCCCAAATCTATCCTTTTTTGTTAGAAAACATAACCAATATTCATGCAATAACATAACCAATATTCATGCAATAACACTTAACTCCTAAGAAATGCATCATACCAAAAGATTTGATACTGCCCATGTCATCATCTTGATTTTATCAATTTCTCATTGGATTTTATATTTCATCATCTGCCTAGGATCCAATAGCATAATATCTTGCAGCACCCTGTTGCTTCAGTTTGGTGGATAGCATCACATATGCAACATCTAAAACCACAAACTAACCCTTCAAATGGAAAAGGTACAATCATCAAAGCAAAGATGCATCCACAAAGCTAAATTAGGTTATAAATGTCTTAGATGTAGCCCAAAAGAAAAAGGTCGGAACTACGATATAACAAGAAAATACTTCAGAAAGAGATCTTTGAAATTTCAAAACAAATGACTAAAAGCAGGTATGAAAAATAGAACAAAGTAAGATGGGCTTCTCAGATCTAACATCATGGTTAACCGACAACAGAGAAATAGAACAAATCAAGACGGACTTCTAAGATCTACCGACAGAGCTAGCATGGATTCACAAGTAACAATTTACCTGAGACTTAAGAATTTCACGTTCACTCTCTAATGCATCAGAGGAAACACCTTCCTTAGTCAAGAATAATGGTTTTGCTGCTACCAGATGCACAGCCAATTCTGATCCAACACGCTGGAGAGCCTCCAACGGAGAATTTCCATCTTCTATCTCAAGAGATAAAAGTCCCACAATACGGCCCAAACCTACATCCATGCACATAAGGTGGCACAAGCCAAATGAGATCCTTCGGTATCCCAGACCCTCTAGCTCATATGAAATTTTAGAAATCATGGCATGTTCTGTTGAGCATTCTATGCGTATGAGCCAAGGGTGTTTGTGCTGTGTGTGCATGCAAGAATAAAATCTTCTTTGAAAAGAAAGGAAGGCACTTCCAAAATACTGTACCTGGTTGAGGACTAGTATGAAGGTAAGTGGAAAGAACACCGGGTGAAGGTGCAGACATCACAAAGCCCCTTCTGAGTCTTACATTCTCACCCATCATTGCAGCCACTTCTGTAATTGCATTTTGAACAGTTGTATCTCCACTTATTTTTGGATGTTCAAGATTTAACTTCAACTCCTGATTAGGATAAAATTATTCACTCATAACATCCAAGAAACCCAATTTCACTAACAGATCCTAATATGTTGGGGAACTCAAAACCTAATTGAAGTCAGATACCACAGTATGAGCTACTGAAAATTATCCCAGGAAAAGTAATTGTAAACAAAAAAGTATCATCTCACCTCCAGAGACTCGAGACCTACAGGATGGACCCCCGAAACCAGCTGAGAAGCATTTTCAACCAGCAAAGCCTGCTTTGCTAAAGTTAAAGCCTGCATTATCACAATAACAGAATAAGGTTCGGAACATTAACCATGGAGAACTTGGAGGCAACTTTAAATCCCCAAATAAGGCTAGTACAACGAAAAGTGAAAAAAACTACAAACTAACCAAGTATTGGAAAATTTCATTTCTGGCAACAAAGTCAGTTTCACAATTAAGTTCAATAACAGCAGCCTTCCCCTCATTCTGAGCCAATGCAAGCAATCCTTCAGTGGCAACTCTACCCGCCTTTTTCATTGCCAAAACTTTCCCTCTTTTCCTCAAATCCGTCTGTGCCGCCTCTACATGTACAGATAAATTAATCCACCACATCCCAAATTCAAAACCATAAAAATTACGAAATAAAAAAAAATAATTCCAACTTCTCTTTCATCCATTCTCTTACCAATATCCCAATTGCATTGGACAAGAGAAGCCTTGACATCTTTGATAGGAGCGCTAGTCCGTTCTCTCAATTGCTTAATGAGACTCATTTGGACTGCTGCAGCAGGAGGTGTTTGAGAGCAAAATCGCCGTGAAAGCACTCCAAATGCATATCTAAATGCAGTTTTGTCATCTGCAGACTGATAAATGGGAGTGGCGGTGGCTGCTGTAGAATAACTTTGTCCATAGCCAACACCCGGCCTGGTAGTTAGCATTCTTGAAAGAGGACCCTTAGCATTTCTACATAGAGCCATTTCTACAAAAACCTATACAGTCTTAATAACATGAAAATTCAAAAGAGAAAAACTATTTCAATTTCAAGAACAGAAAATATTAGAATAGCCCAAAAACCTGCCCACAAAATGAGTAGGGTTTAACATATATATTAATAAATAAATAAAAGGAGATCGAGGATATGGAGTTTGAAGAGAATTTTCTTCTTCTTCTTAGTGTGTGTATATATATAAAAGACAGAAAAACTAACCTGAAACTAAAAAGTGCGGTCGAATCAAATGGAAATGAGGATTGAAGAAGGGAGTGGTGGCGCTGATGATTCCACTCGATCGATTTTGTGTGTGTTTTTATGATTTCTGAACAGGAGAGGAGAGTAGAGGCCTTCTTTTCTGCTTTGGGCTGGGCCACTGCCTGTGTGTTTCGGGCTCAACTCTAATTGTGTAACCTCAGAACTCTCACCAGATATTGTTATTAGGTGCTGTAATCCAAAAAACCAAAAACAATAATTAACTTGAAGAAAAAAAAATATTTAAATTTTTGTAAGAGTATTTTTTAAATGTAAAAATAAATGGGGCAATAATTATTACCGAATCATTTTAATTATTACTCTCACCAGATATGGTCAGTGGGGTCATTTTTTTAATGTAGAGAAAAAAATTCAAACTTCACTAACATGTTTTTTAATAAGAAAATTTTGTTAATTATGAACTTAAAATATAATGTATATTGGAAGATATTTTTTTTAAAATATTGATAAGGCAATATATTGGATGATATTTTTTTCAAATATTATAACGATAAAACATTGAATTGACTTGGGTTAGCCTGTCAAATTTACGATTTAAGTCATAAGATTGTGATAGCTTTATAGAAAGCAAATAAAAATAAATTATGAAGGTCAATTCCTAATAATTCCAATGTTGAAAGCTAAAATTAAAAAAAAAATTAGATTAAAAAAATGACAAAAAAGTCCTACCCGAGGAAACCTGGGTAACCTACCTTACTCACAACTTGGTTCATGAGATTGAATAACTTTATAAAAATCAAATAAAAAAATTATGAATCTCCATTTCCAACATATTCAATGTTGAAGGTTGAAATCGAGAAGAGAAAAAAAACTAAATTAATGATATTGAGATAACTTTACAAAAAACAAATTAAAAAATACGAAATCCAATTCTCAAACAACTTAATATTGAAATATAAAATTAAAAAAAAACAATTAAATATATAAAAAATAAGATTGATTTGTTGGAGGGTGAAATTGAAAAAACAATATTCAATTACAAAAGGATCTAAAAAGAGAATCAAATCAACCCGAATTAACCTATCAAACTCGTAATCCATGTCATTAAATTGAGATAACCTTATAGAGAACAAATCGGAAAAAATTATGCAGCCAAATTAGAAAATATTTAATTAAAAAGGAAAAAAAAATGAATAAAATCAACCTATGTAAACCTACAAAACCCGTGACCTAAGTCATGAGATAAAGATAATCTCATAGAAAGTAAATAGAAAAAACTTGAAGCCCAATTTCTAACCAACCTAATGTTGAATGATGAAATAAAAAAAACAATTAGAAAAAGTAGTAAAAAAATAATCCGAGTTAACCCTAATTAACATGCTAAACCCACAGCCTAGGTTATAAAATTGAGATAAATTTATAGAAAACGAATAAAAAAATTACGAAGCTCCACCTCCAATAGATTTAATGTTGAAGATTGAAATCAAGAAAAAAAATGGATCCATGAGATTGATATATAACCCAAAAGAAAAGAAATCAAAAAAATTTTGAACCACAATTCACAAACACAACCTAATATTGAATGATAAAAAAAAAACTAAATTAAAAAAGGGGTGAAATTGAATAAGAAAAAACATGAAACATTATTCATGTAGTTACTGTGATTTAGTCATATTGTTTAGTATTTTGTTAACTAGATAGATGACTCGTATTATACCACGGGTTGACCCGATTTTTTTCCAACATAAAAAAAGAATGTTAAAACAATGCAAGCATTCCTAAAAAAATCTTAGACTCGATTCATTGACTTAATTAAATTTAATAAGTTCGGCTAATTTAATAATATGAATGAAAAAAATACTACGACAATAAGTAAAATGAAAACAAAAATTGGCAACGAAAAAAAAGTAAAAAAAACCGACTCGAGCCCATCCAGGTCAGCATGACAAATATGCAACTTGGTCATGATACTGGATTAACCCCATTGAAAATAAATTGAATAAAACCATGAAACTCAATTATCAAACAACCCAATATTAAAGGACAATATTGAAGAATTTGTTTTTTAAAAAAAAAAACAACAAAAAAAACTTGAGTTAAACTAGGTTAACCAGTTAACCCTGCTATCATAGGCTTATATTGGGATAACCCTATAGAAAGGGAAAAAAAAAGAAACGAAGACCAATTCCTAATCAATCTAATGTTGAAGTATGAAATTGAAATACAAAAATAAATTTTACAAAAAGCAAATGTTGAAAGATCTTATCTAATAATGAATTAAAAATATTAAATGAGAACATGATAACCCATAGAAAGTAAAATTTAAAGCTTAATTTCTAGCAAACAAAATATTAAAGGACAAAATTGCATAAAAAAATATAATCCAAGAAAAATTAAAAAGACCCAACCTGAGCTTATCCAGGTTAGCATGCTATTAGTCTAGATACATACCAATTCTAAGGTTTTGATTATAAAAAACATGTGATTAATGTTGTATGAGTCTGTTGATAACAAAATATGTAATTGATGTTGTTTAATATATGTTTATATATGGTATCAGATTTTAATGATAACGAAATATATGATTGATGTTATTTAATGTATGTTTATGTACATGTTTTACATTGACAACTTAAATTAGCATAAAAAAATGATATTTTAATTGACTTTATTTGTTGCATTAATATGTTGAAAGAATACTAATTAAGTACTGTTTTGTTTTGAATAATGTTTTACATGAATAAGTGAAGTTTCATTAATATGTTACTTATATGTATTCATGTGCAAGTTAATATCTTTAATGAGCTATATCATTTTTTTCTTTAACTTGATTAAATGATTTTTTGTGTTTTATTTATTTGATCACACTAAAAGTTTATTGTCTATATTTTCAACAAAGTGGTTTAGCAATACTTTTGAATAGCTGTACTTAACTTGATTTTATATTTAAAAGCTAAGTCATTTTAAATTTAATGTTTAACTGGTTTTATACTCAAAAGTTAAGTTGTTTTAAACTCAATATTTGACATGTTTTGCATTCAAGAGTCAATTTGTCTTAAACTTATAACTTAACTTGATTTATCTCATATGCTTAACGTTTATGATATCATATTTGAATCTTTATGTTTTTGAATAATGAGATAATTATTTAGTTATTTGAATGCCTATAAAAAAAATGCTGGTTTAAAACATGCACTAATGCTTAAGTTTATATGAAATATGCATGAGTACTTAAGTTATATGATGATTATATACAAAGTCAAGGTATGCTTATGAGCTAGGATAAGTAGTTCTACTTAATGAATATATATATAAAGCTTTGTGATGATTTATACAGGCTTCAAGAGAATGAAATCATTCAAGGAAATTGTTAACCTAATTTTGACCTATTTGCTATTAATTTATCTTTTAGAGGGGTTAAGAAATAGATATTAAAATATCAGGGATTAATTTCGATTAAAGGTGTGATTTGTCAACTTGTGGGAAAACTAGGTACTATAGTGTGCATTTACCCTTTTCTCCTGATCTTCAATTTGGAAAAGATCATCAAAATATTTTCAGTTAACCCTTTTGATTTTAAATTTTAAACAAATTTAAATTTGAAAAAAAAAGATAGAGTTTGTGTTTGTTTGGAACTTTGAAACTCTCTACTATAAATGTATACCTCATTATACAAAAAAGGGGAGGGGGAACATATAAAAAAAAGAGATAAAAAAGAGCATACACAAAAAAATCACGAGATTAGAGTGAAAACCCAAAAAAATAATAAAAAAGACCCAAAACCCTGTCTATTTTTTTCCTAAAAAAAACATAAAAGAAAAAAGACAAGACCAATTGCCTTTCCTCCCCTTCCCTCTCAGTCAACCACTCCTCACAGACCAAGACTCTCCCTCACTGTGACTAACAAATAAAAACCCTAAGCTTTTTATTTGTTTCTCTCTCTTTTCAGCGCTACCTAGACCAGCTGCCCCTTTTCTCCCTCAATTTGTTTTTTGAAACCAAAGCCACCAATGATGCCAAGCTCTCTTCCTCTTCCTCCTCTTCCTCCTCATGTCAGCCTCTCTTCTACAAGTAACAACTTTAGCTCCACCACCCACCAGCAACCTAGTCATGGATCAGTAGCTCACCCACCACAACCTTTCCCTTCATTGCACCTTCAACCGACTAAACCAGCACTGAACTGCCACAAGCTTACACACGATCAAACCACCACAAACAACGATCCAACACTAGCCTCCTCGTTCAGTCAACACCATAAGACCGACCGATCAAGACCCATAAAACCACCATAGACCCATTAAACCTGAACTTAAAACATACCCAAAGATATCCTCCCTCTCCTCTACTTCAAGCTTTCAACCTAACACCACCTACACACGACCCATAGACCAAACATGACCCACTCATTAACAGATTTCCATATCCACTGTTGTTCCTTTGATTTTCATAAGCTAGACCCTGTTTTCCTTCTTAACCAAAGAAGTATATATATGTAAAAAATAAAATCCAAAACTTTGCTTGTGTGGTGTTTTTGTTTGTATATGATAGTGAATTTCACCGCTAGCATAAAGAGGAGAGGAAGAGTTTCCCAATCCACTCCGCCATGCACCTCTCAATACACCATAACGTCATTTGCACGCCCTACCATCCTCGGCTGTGCGTGTCACCTACATATTGCCATAAACTGACACTGTTCTAACAATTTTTTTTTTGTTAATTTTGACAGTTTCATTTGCCTTTAGAGGTGGATTTTGGGAGCTTAGAGGGATTTTATTTACATTGATATGTTCATTGTGTGTTTGCTTGTGATTTAAATTGTAAATGTGTAATTATAAGTGTGTGAGAGTGGATTAGTAAAGAATGAGTGTGTGCGTTATGCATGATTTTATTTTATTTTGTTATTTTTTTGGTTTGTGTTAACAAATAACATATAAAAAAAGAACGAATAAAGAATACTAAAAAATCATTTTTTTCTTAAAAAATTGCACATGGCCAAGACTAAAAAAATATCTCTTTGTATAATATAGCATAAAAAGTATCATGATTAGCATAAAAAAAAGATGTTTGTGTTTTTAGCATTAAAAGATGTATTGTTTTTTACCCTGATAACAAGTTTATCAAGTTCATTAAAAGTTTGGCCTAAAATAAATGGCTTATTGGGCTTATATACAAAAAACTAAAATCAAACTCATCATTTTTTCATCTTTGAAAATAAACAATGAGAAGGTTTTTAAAAGGATTCAAAGTTTATTTTTGCTATTCTCGAGGGTTCAATGTTCATCTCAAAACTTAACCTAAGATTGTTCAAGATAAGTTGATTCACAATTAGTATTAACTGATGATAGAGTAAAAAATATTCACTAATATCAGTTAGAAATACCAACCCTGGTATTTACCAATGCCAAAATAAAAAATATCATTCTTTGTATTTACTAACCAAAATCAGAAATAATAAACCTAATATTTATTGAAGCCAGAGTAAAAAATAATATAGGCAAACCATTGATAACATAACAACCCATAGCGATTTAAGACAAAACCAACAATACAACCTCCCTTAAGTAGAATGCTTTGTGGGTAATGATATCTTCTTCTTTTTTGCATGGTTAGACCCGAACCATAAAATCTTTGTTAACCGGCTAGAGTTTCTAATAACTACAATACTAGGTGACAACTCCTTAAACAAGACCTTTCCATCTAAGAATATATGTCATATATTTATTTTTTTCTTCTAATTTTTAAAGGTCACCGAGATATCGAACGTGACAGAAATCATCAAAGTAGCAAGGTATAGATACATGACTGATGTAATGATAATTTTCTACTTCAAATAAGAATCTTGAGACAATAACGACTTTCAACTTAAAATATCAAGATTTTGTAAAGAAGGTTTTACCAAATAACTTTCAAGTCATTTAGGAATAATTTTTCATACCTACAAAACCTCAACAAACTCAAAAGAACATAAGAAAACCAAGAAAATACCAAAGTACACAAAATAGGAGAATTCTTCTAGTAGCTAAATCGGTAGTTGATTTAAAAATCAGGTTACCATTTGGTAAAATGGTCTAAACGGTTTTAGCAATGATCTAACCAATTCTTCAACAGACAAAAATATTTTGAAAAGTGTGCTGAATGGATAATTTGATCTTTTAGCTTTATAAATACCTCTTACTTCAGCAAAATGATTGAAGACATTCAAGGCAAAATTATGATCATATTCTCACTCTTAACAACCTCCTGCAACTTTAGCTTTACTTTTGATTTATCTAGAAACAAGGTTGAATTATTATTGGTAAAGTTTCTTCAAGCGCTTCATTTGTATTCCATTCAATTATATTAAGAGGGTAGTATTGTGGAAAGTATAAGTGACACTTAACACTTGAAAAAACCTCTTAAAGACTATTTAAGTGATTTAATAGTTGTCTAATTACAAGTATGGGTCAGAAAAGGTTTTCTAATCTTGTACTCGTTAGAGGATAAAGTGTTAAGTTTGATCCTTAGCCTGTGCAGAAGGATTGAATTTGATCTTGAGCCCGTAAAATGATTGAGTTTGATCTTAGACCCCAAAAAAGATTGAGAAAGGTTTCAATTTTTGACATGTAAAAAGATTGTGTAAAGGCTTGGTTTTACCCATGAAGTAGACCAATTTGCCCTGTTTGATGTGACTGGTATGAGCTAACCAATTTGCCTTGTTTGATGAGACTGGTGCCTTGTTCTAGGCTAAGTTGACCAATTTTTCCTATTTGATAAGACTAGTGTTAGTTGACCAATTTTCCATGTTTGATGGAATTGATGTTTTGATGGGATTAATATGAGTTGATTAATTTGCCCTGTTTGATGAGACTGGTATGAGTTGACAAGTTTTCCCTATTTGATGGGACTAGTGTGAGTTAGCTAGTTTTCTCCTTTTTGATGGGACTAATGTGAGTTAGCTAGTTTGCTCTATAAGATGGGACTGATATCCTGTTCTGGAATGAGTTGACCAGTTTGCCATGTATAATAGGACTGGTGCCCTATTCTAGGCATTTGGATGGATGAATTCCTTAGTTTTTTGGAATGTGCCTGGGTCTGGGCGGTGAGTGTTGGAACCCGGATTGGGAGTTGCCAACTAAGGTTGGATTGTAAGAATTATCCTTGTTTGTGAAGGAAATGAATTAAGTTATTCGATAACTTAATTATAAATAGGAATAATAGTTCGGTTAAATTTGTATTTGTTATGTTGTCACTCTATTTGTCATGCAAATCAAATTTTCTTAATATTAAATTAACTTTTAGGTTCGGCCCCACTTGACAGGATTTAGTAGATTTGAGACCTTACTTTTTGTTTAAGATTAATACATGTAATCTTGATAAAATTAACATATAATTTTGGAAAGGAATATAATTTACATTATTTTGTTTTGCCATTCTTTTGTCAAATTGGTATTTTGTTATGCCTTAGGGTATTTTATTTGAATTGTTAAAGTCATGTAATGAAGGAATTTAAATATTATGATGGATTTAATTTAATCACTTTTATAAATGAAGGAATTTATTACCATGTTGAATTTAATTTAGTTACATATATTTTATGTGAGGTAGCATTAAATTTCTATTATGTCATTTTAATTATTTGGATGAGGAATGAGTTCCTTATGTGGTTGCAATTCAAAAAAAAAATTACTTGAATTTTCACATGTGTGATTGTGGAAAATTCCGGGATGTTACATCTTGAAACACTTTTTGAGCTTTATGAATTCCTTTTTCTCATAACCATGAGCTAGCCTACATTATGTGCTTTTAAAAGTTCTTTCTAATCAAACAAGCAAGCAATCTAGACCAATAAACGGTGCTCTCAAAATGCAAAAGATTTTTTAATAAGAGTCGTGATATCGTGAATAAGCTACTCGTTATATTTATGCTGATAAAATGAGTGCTAAAAAAATTTATTTTCTCTCAAATAAAATCTCGAGCTTTTACTTGAGCCTCTTACTTTGAAACCCATAAAAGTAGAAGATCACCTTATCATGTACCTTCAACAATTTCAATCTCGCCAATACAAGAATAAATCATTTTTTTCCCCAAAAAATTCCAAGAGAGTTGGAAGATTTCAATAGCAATTTATTTTAAACTCACATTGAAACAATTTTTGTTTTTAAAAAATAAGATGTTCAAGATTTCAAAATTCATTATGGATAAAAGATTTCTTTACTGAAACTAAGCAAAAAATAAAGAGAGAAGGGTTGCTCAAAGCCATTGTTTTTTCGAGTAACTAACAAAGCTCACTGAGGGGTAATGGTCAAAACAAGAGGGCAATGTTGTATCTAGAAGGCAATTTGATTCCTTCAAGGTAATAGTGAAAAGGAAATGCTTCTGGTAACGAGACAAGATTGCATTGTTATTTACAAGAGGCAGTTTAGACCTTTTAAGATAACAAATGACATTTAATGTTATTAGCAATGAGACAAGGAAGTAATGAATGATCCCCTCAAATTAATCAACAAGACAAAGAATTTACAGCAAGTAAATGGATCGAGATGAGCACCATAAAGGCTGAGCTGTGTAAAATTACAAATACTCTAGAAAAAAACTTATTTGGGCTAGCACCATAAAGGCTGAGCTGTGTAAAATTACAAATACTCTAGAAAAAAACTTATTTGGGCTAGCTCGAGTGGGCTAAAAACCAAACAGCTAAGAAGACTCAAATAAAAAACAACAAGACCTTACCAATCAAGCAACAAAGAGATTGAGAAGGAAATAGGGGTTTATATTTTAAATTAGGTAAAAATACATGCACATCATCTAACTCCAAAGCATGGAACAATGTGTTTTGCAAAATATTTACAAGAAAAATCCTCGATGAGGTCCATCAAAAGGCAGACCACCTAAAAAATGACCAAATTTGAAAATACTTCTGAAATTTTTTCACTTTTGAGAAATCTTTGTATTTTTCACTTGGATATGAGAATTAGACTAACCTAAAAAATCTTTGTATTTTTATCAGTAGATAGGTCACCCATCACAACGAGATCAATGTTGAAAAACTTTTATTTTTTTCACGAATAGGAAGGTCATCTGGAAAAATGAGACTAATCCTAAATTTTTTTTGTATTTTTTCACCTAGGTAGGTCATCCATGAGAATTAGATCAACCTGAAAAATCTTTGTATTTTTCATCAATAGGCAGGCCACCCATTACAATGAGACTAATGTTGAAAAACTTTAATGTTTTTCATGAACGAGCAGGCCATCTGGAAAAATAAGACCAATTGTGTAAAATCTTTGTAATTTTCAATTATACAGGTCGCTCATTAGAATTAGATCAACCTAAAAAATCTGTGTTTTTCATTAGTGGGCAGGTCGCCTAAAAAAATGATACCAATGTTGAAATCACTTTTATATATTTCACAAACGAGTAGGTCACTTGGAAAATAAGACTAAGGTTAAAATCATTTTCATGTATTTCACAAACATGTAGGTCACCTGGAAAATAAGACCATTGTTAAAATCACTTTCATTTATTTTCACAAACGGGTAGGTCACCCATTACAATGAGACCAATGTTGAAAAACTTTTGTGTTTTTTCTTCATGAATGGGTAGGTCACCTGGAAAAATGAGACAAATCTTCAAAATTCTTCATATTTTTCACTTGGACAAGTTGCTCATGAGAATTAGACCAACCTAAAAAATCTTTGTATTTTTCATCAACAAGTAGGTCACTTGGAAAATAAGATCAATGTTGAAATCACTTTCATGTATTTCACAAACGGGCAGGTTGTTTGGAACAATTAGACCACTTTTGTAAAATCTTTGAATTTAACACTAACTACCAGGTTGCCTGGAACAAGTAGACCATTTTTGAAAGATCTTTGAGTTTTTCACAAACGAACAGGTCGCATGAAACAATTAAACCACTTTTAAAAAATCTTTGAATTTTCACACCAACGGGTAGGTCGTTTGGAACAATTAGATCATTTTTGAAAAATCTTTGAGTTTTTCACACCAACAACCAGGTCGTTTGAAACAATTAAACCATCTTTGAAAAATATTTGAATGCTTCACCAATAGGCAACTTGCCTGAAACAAATAGACCATTTATGAAAATCTTTGGATTTTTCATTGACAAGATAGGTCAACGACCAATTTTAAAATCTCAGTGTTTCTCAAGGAAGATCACCTCTCAAATGACCACTTTTGAAGTTTTGTTAGATTTGATAAGAAAGGGGGTTTAATGCTTAGAGGTGCTTTTGCCCTTTTCTCCTGATCTTTAGTTTGAAAAAGATTATCAGAATATTTTTAGTTAACCCTTTTGATTTTAAATTTTAAACAAATTGTTTTTTTTAAAGAGAGTTCGTGTTTGTTTGGAACTTTGAAACTCTCAAATATAAATACATAACTTATACGACAAAAAAAGAGAGGGAGTATATAAAAAAATGATATAAAAAAAAAGTATATACCAAAAAATTACGAGAGAGTGAAAACCCAAAAAACAATAAATAAAGAAGACCTAAAATACTGTTCATTTTCTGCCTAAAAAAAAAGAGATAAGACCGATTGCCTTTCCTTTTTCTCCCTCCCCGTAGTTAGCCACTCCTCACTGTGACCGCCAAATAAAAACCCCAAGCCTTTTATTTGTTTTTCTCTCTTTTCAGCTGCCACTTAGATCACCTGCCCCTTCTCTTCCTCATTTTTTTTTTAACCAAAGCCACCCACGATGCCAAGCTTTCCTCCTCCTCTTTAAGCCAACCTCTCTTTCATAAGCAACAACTTCAACTCCACCACCCTATCAGCAGCCCAGCCATAAACTAGTAGCTCACACCCAACACGACTTTTCCCTTCATCGCACCTTCAACCGATTGAACTAGCACCATATTGCCACCAACTCACACATGGTCGAACCATCACCAGCAACGACCCAACACCAACCTCCTTATTTGGTCAACACCAGAAGATAGACCGATCAAGACCCATAAAACCACCATAGACTCATTAAACCTGAAGCTAAAACATACCTAATGATAGCCTCTCTATCCTTTACTTCAAACTTTCAACCTGACACCACCTACACACCACCCACAAACTAAACACGATTCAGTCACTAGCAAATTTCCATCTCCACTGTCATTCCTTTGATTTTCACAAGCTAGTCTCTATTTCCCTCCTAAACTAGAAGAAGAAGATCTGTGTAAAAAATAAAATTCAAAACTTTGCTTGTGATTTAAATTGTAAATGTGCAATTATAAATGTGTGAGAGTGAATTGTTAAAGAATGGGTGTATGTGTTATGCATGATTTTATTTTATTATTATTATTATGTTAGAACAACTAATATAAAAAAAAGAACAAATAAAGAATGCCAAAAAAATTCATTTTTTCTTAAAAAAATTGCATATGGCCAAGACTAAAAAATATCTCTTTGTATAACTTAACATAAAAATATCATTATTAGCATAAAAAATAGATGTTTGTGTTTTTGGCATTAAAAGATGTATTGTTTTTTGCCTTGATAACAAGTTTATTAAATCCATTAAAAGCTTACCCAAAAATAAATGGCTTATTGGGCCTATGTATAAAAAAAATAAAATCAAACTCTTTTTTTTTTTATCTTTGAAAATAAACAATGAGAAGGTTTTTAAAAGGGTTCAAATTCTATTTTTGCTATTCTCGTGGTTTCAATGTCCATCTGAGAACTCAACTCAAGATTGTTCGTGGTAAATTGATTCACAACTAGTATTAACTGACATCAAAGTCAAAAATATTCACTAATAACAATTAAAAATACCAACCCTGATATTTATTGATGCTAGAATTAGAAATATCAATCTTGGTATTTATTGATGTCAATGTAAAAAAATATCAAACATGATATTTATTGACGCCAGAGTAAAAATAATATAGGCAAACCATTGATAATATAACACAACAACCCATAACAATTTAAGACAAAACCATCAATGCAGCCTACCTTAGGTAGAATGCTTTAAGGGTGATAGTATCCTCTTTTTAGTGTAACTAGTCTCGGATCATAGAATCTTTGTTGATCAGTTAGTGTTCCCAATGACTATAATACTAGATGACAACTCCTTAAACAAGACCTTTCCATTTAAGAATAAGATGTCATATATCTATTTTTCTTTTCTTTTTTCTTCTAATTTTTAAAGGTCATCGCGATGTAGAGTGCGACATAAATCATCAAAGAAGCAAGACATGTATACATGAAGTGATGTAATGATGATTTTCGACTTCAAACAAGAATCTTGAGACAATAACGACTTTCAACTTAAAAGATTAAGATTTTGTAAAGAATATTTTGCCAAATAACTTTAAAGTCGTTTAGGAATCATTTTTCATACCTACAAAACCTCAACAAACCCAAAAAAACATAAGAAAACCAAGAAAATACCAAAGTACACAAAACAAAAGAATTCTTCTAGTAGCTAAATCGATCTAGCTGATTTAAAAATCAGCTTACCATTTGGTAAAATGGTCTAACCGGTTTTAGCAATGATCTAACCAATTCTTCAACAGACAAAAATATTTTGAAAAGTGTGCTGAATGGATAATTTGATCTTTTAGCCCTATAAATACCTCTTACTTCAGCAAAATGATTGAAGACATTCAAGGCGAAATTATGATCATATTCTCACTCTTAACAACCTCCTGCAACTTTAGCCTTACTTTTGATTTATCTAGAAACAAGGTTGAATTATTATTGGTAAAGTTTCTTCAAGCACTTCATTTGTATTCCATTCAATTATATTAAGAGGGTAGTATTGTGGAAAGTATAAGTGACACTTAAACACTTGAAAAAACCTCTTAAAGACTATTTAAGTGATTTAATAGTTGTCTAATTACAAGTATGGGTCAGAAAAGGTTTTCTAATCTTGTACTCGTTAGAGGATAAAGTGTTAAGTTTGATCCTTAGCCTGTGCAGAAGAATTGAATTTAATCTTGAGCCCGTAAAATGATTGAGTTTGATCTTAAACTCCAAAAAAGATTGAGAAAGGTTTTAATCTTTAACATGTAAAAAAGATTGTGTAAAGGTTTGGTCTCACCCATGAAGTATACCAAGTGAGTGTTAGTGAAACTCTTAAACGGTGGTTTGGGGAGAGGAGTAGGCGATTGTTCAAACCTCTATATAAATCTGAGTGCATAACCTCTTAACTCTCTTTTCTATTTATTTATGATCGTCTTAAAATGTTGATTGTTTCAATGTTTATTTAAGTTTGTTTCTATTGATACTTGAGTTACTTATTTGGTTTGATCTTTAGGTTGTGTTGTATTGTGCTTTAAGCTATGAAGAAGTTTTTAATGGGTAACCTAATCCACCCCCTCCTGGGTTCACCTAAACTTTCAAATGCTAAATACGCGACCTAATTGTGATATAATGGTAATCTCGTCAAAAACATATTAAATAAAACTATGAAGCTTAATTATTATAAAACTCAATGTTGAAAGTGGGATAACTTGAATCATTTTCAAAATCGGTGAAAAATCCAATAGAAAAAAAATAAAAAAAATAACAAGCCCAATCTCCAATTAAATAAATGCTAAAAAATGAAATTGAAAAAACATGAGCTTAAAAAAAGAAAAAAAACATGTAAATTCAGGTAAATCTTTTAAAACTATGTTAATCTCCTAAACTCACAACTCATGAAATTCTAGACATGTGCTCAATCAAGAAACTCAATTTTCAACCAATTTAATATTGAAAGATGAATTAAAAAAAATCAACTTAAAAAATTTGCCAAAGGAAAAAAACTATCAATCAAAAGAATGAGGATGGAAAATTATTGGAAAAAACTAAAGAAGGATAAAATCATAAAAAAAAATTCAATTTAAAAAATTACCTTAAATTAAAAAAATAGCAATAAAAAGAAAAATGACTAATTCTGTTATATGAGAAAAATTCAAAGGAGGATGAAATTAAAAATAAATTTCAATTTTATAAATTATTTCATATAAATAAATAGTAATTAAAAGAACATGGATCAAATTTGAAGGAAAAACAAATTGAAGAGTTGCTCTGAAAATTTTAAGGGTTAGACATGAAAATCGAGGAGGAGAAAGAAAAGAAAAGAAAAAGATCATTGGCACCAAACCAGATGTTGTGACCACACATGCTACCTAGGAATGGAGGGCGAAGCATCAACCACTTTCTTTGTTTTAATAATATTTATGTTTGTTAAATTACTAAATAACACTTAAGTGGATCTCATTATAAAAAAACCATAACAAAGAGATTAAAATGCCCCTTGATGCAAGTTAAAGAAATTTTGATTTTAAGAGTATTTTTATCATTTCATTGTGTTTTAAAAATTGATAAGATGAAAAAGCTCATTAACCCAAGTTTAATATTTTTTTTTTGCTTTTAATAGTAATCAAGTTATTTTAGTGTACTAAAAATTATGATAAGACCGATTTATCCAAATCAGTTTGACATTAACTCGCGGATCATGTGGTAAAGATTATATTATTTCTGATAGCAAATTAGTTAATTTTGTTTGAGTAGGGCAAAATAATCATTACACTGTTCTAATTTACAATGGGCCACAATGATTTGCTGATCCCTTGTAGTTTTTTTTTTAATTATCAATATGACTCTTGGAATAATGCGCATAAGAAACATCTAACCATGTTTGCCTTTTATTTTTCATTTTCATTTTCAAAACTTTTTAGACATAAAATAACATAATTCTTTTTTAGATTTTTTTATTAAAATACAAAAAGTAAAACTAATGACTCCTATAAAAAAAGCAAAGTAGAGACAATGTGAAAATAAAAATGCTTGGTTGAAGAGATAGTGATAAGAACATAAAAATAAACCTGCTTCTTAAACAATTTTATAATGAACTTTTACACTTTCAAAATAGAAGCTATAAAGTGGATATGTCTTCAACGATAATTTTTTTTTAAAGTTTTTATCTCTAAAATATCATTGTAAAAAACTCTTAATTCTAAAATTATCCAACTAAGACATGTAACAATAAAAATAATAATTATTATAGTTTTAAGATTTGACTCGTGTTCAAACTGAGATAATGCTTGAGTCATGGTTAGGAGGGTCAACTTGTGTTAATTCTATTTTTTTAAAATGATCAGAATAACATTGTTTTGATAAAAAAATAAAAAAAAGCCAATGGTTTTTTAACTTAGGTTTTACCTTGGGTTGACCTAGTCATAGGTTGATTTGAGTTTTTGATCGAAACTATTTATGTCAATTATTCCTCTATTTTTTCTTAAACTAGATTGGTCTAGGTCTCGGGTTAACTTGCTAGGGTGAACCATATATTATAACTTGGATTATTATACTATTATTAATTTTAATACTCAATATAGACTATAATAAAAAATAATATTTAATTACTTTTTAAATATGTAAATTTAATAATAATATATATTAAAAATAAAATAAATTTTTTATATTTTATTCTCATCAATCAAATATAGAGACCTTGCCTCCTGTAAGGTTAGTTTTCAAAAACTCTTTTGATTTTACGACAAAGGATACATCAAAATTAACTTTTTAATAACTCCTTGCACTATTTTCTCATTAAATACCGGTTATCTTAATCTCCACCAACGGTCGGGGGATTTATGAGAATTTTTGAATACCGACAAGTCGGTCAGCAAATTAAGTTAACCCATCCCATACATAGTGGGGCCAAGCCGTAACGACCCAATTTCTTTTTAAAGTATTTTATGTATATTTATAAATACGGTTAAGATTATATTTTTTTATTTAATATTTAATATTTTTATGTTTTTAAATTATTTTAATATATTTATATAAAAAGTAATTTTTTTATAATATTATTTTAATACATTAAAAAAAATATATTTTGAACTATAACCATTCTACATTTTTCTAAAGACACCCTTCGTTAAGTAACCCTGTAACTCTCTCCATACCTCACACGCACCCGATTCGTGCTTTCCCTTTTCATTTCAGTGATTTCTCTTCCCTTTCTCCATCTTCAGTTCACCCACGCACAAAACAAGACAAAAAAAAACCCACAGAAGAATCTTCCACTTCGCGAGAGAAAGAGCGAGCGCTCTGCGTAACGCCCTGGGCATCTCCGAATCCGGATCCGATCTCTCTCCACCCGAACCGTTTACGACTTTTCTAGATCTGATTGAGGTAACTAACCTCCTCCTCAAATTTATTGTTAATTTAATGCTATACCTATGGATTTTAGTAGATCTGGGTATGATGCGTTGCTAGTATTGTTTCATGGTGGATTCGGTTTTGGTGTCTGGAATGTGCTTTTACTCTTTTATTTTAAATAAGTAATTGCATTGCTCTGCAGTTCTAAATATCTGATCTGCTATTGATTTTTTTTAAAGTAAAGCTTCCTAATCAGATCTAACTGTATTAAGATGATGCTCGTATCGATAGATATACGAGTTTATGGTTAATTAATGGATCTATCATTGGCTAAGAGTTTTGGAATTTTGAATGACTCTATTGTTTTGGTGTGGCGTGCGTGTTGATCCAATCATGTTTGATTGATGTGCATTGTGGCATAAGATTGGGTTGAGTACTGAGTTAAAATTGTTTTGTTTTGTTTAATCCAGTGGCTTTTTTTTTGCTGGTATTGAAAATGAGGACGCCCATGATCTGTTGGGCTTTCCTTCTTCTGGTTTTGTTTGGCAAAGCATGCAATGGGTTTTATTTGCCTGGTAGCTATATGCACACGTATTCAACCGGGGATGAAATCGTTGCCAAAGTTAACTCCTTAACTTCTATTGAAACCGAGCTTCCTTTTAGCTACTACAGTCTCCCTTATTGCCAACCCCATGGTGGAATAAAAAAAAGTGCTGAGAATCTTGGGGAGCTTCTTATGGGAGATCAGATCGATAACTCTCCTTACAGGTTTAGAATGAATGTGAATGAGTCTGTTTACCTTTGCACTACCAAGCCTTTGAGTGAGCATGAGGTTAAGCTTCTGAAGCAGAGAACACGTGATCTATATCAAGTGAACATGATTTTGGATAATTTGCCTGTGATGAGGTATGCCAAGCAAAATGGAATTGACATTCAGTGGACCGGTTTCCCTGTTGGGTATACACCACAAAATAGTAATGATGATTATATAATCAATCACCTCAAGTTCACTGTGTTGGTTCATGAGTATGAAGGGAGTGGTGTTGAGGTTATTGGTACTGGGGAAGAAGGCATGGGTATGATTTCTGAATCTGATAAGAAGAAGGCATCTGGTTTCGAGATTGTTGGTTTTGTGGTTGTGCCTTGCAGTGTTAAGTATGATCCTGAAGTGATGACAAAGCACCATATCTATGACAACATCTCACTTGTGGACTGCCCCTCGGATCTCGACAAGTCTCAGATCATAAGGGAGCAAGAGAGGATATCCTTCACCTACGTGGTTGAATTTGTGAAAAGTGACATTAGATGGCCATCTCGTTGGGATGCGTACTTGAAGATGGAAGGTGCTCGCGTTCACTGGTTCTCAATCCTGAACTCACTCATGGTGATCTTTTTCCTGGCTGGTATTGTTTTCGTCATCTTCTTAAGGACTGTGAGAAGGGATTTGACTAGGTACGAGGAACTAGACAAAGAAGCTCAAGCACAGATGAATGAGGAGCTTTCTGGATGGAAGCTTGTTGTCGGTGATGTGTTCAGAGAACCAGATTGCCCAAAGCTTCTCTGTGTGATGGTTGGAGATGGTGTTCAAATTACAGGGATGGCAGTAGTTACTATTGTTTTTGCAGCCTTTGGTTTCATGTCGCCAGCTTCACGAGGAATGCTGCTGACAGGGATGATTCTTCTGTATCTTTTCCTAGGTACTGCTGCAGGCTATGCTGCAGTACGCATGTGGAGAACCATCAAAGGAACTTCAGAAGGATGGAGGTCCATCTCTTGGTCAGTTGCGTCCTTCTTCCCTGGGATTGTCTTTGTTATCCTAACAATTTTGAATTTCATTCTCTGGGGAAGCCATAGTACTGGTGCTATTCCTATTTCCTTGTATTTTGTCCTTTTGTCCCTCTGGTTCTGCATTTCAGTGCCACTCACTCTCTTGGGAGGATTCATGGGGACACGAGCTGAGGCAATTCAATACCCAGTGAGAACAAACCAGATACCAAGAGAAATTCCTGCACGTAAATTGCCATCATGGGTGCTTGTCCTGGGTGCCGGAACCCTTCCCTTTGGGACCCTTTTCATTGAACTGTTTTTTATTCTCTCAAGCATCTGGCTTGGACGGTTTTATTATGTATTCGGTTTCTTGCTGATAGTTCTGCTGCTCCTGGTTATTGTCTGTGCTGAAGTGTCTGTGGTTCTTACCTACATGCATCTTTGTGTGGAGGATTGGCAGTGGTGGTGGAAGGCTTTCTTTGCTTCTGGTTCAGTTTCAATCTTTGTCTTTCTGTACTCCATCAATTACCTGGTCTTTGACCTACAGAGTTTGAGTGGACCCGTGTCAGCCATACTCTATCTGGGCTATTCACTGATCATGGCAATTGCAATCATGTTGTCTACTGGCACCATTGGTCTCCTTACATCGTTCTACTTTGTGCATTACCTTTTCTCATCTGTAAAGATAGACTAAAACGTTGCCATTGGTGTCTGCTCCATAGTATGAGGAAATTCTCTTGGTTCACATCTTTCGCACGTGCTAAATTCTAGCTGATCAACTTGTGCTGTATTAAAGACTCGGATGATATCCTGAATCCATCAAGGCCTGTTATATTACATACGTTTTTTCCAGGTTAGAAGACATGATAGTAGTTTGCAGCTTCATTTGGGGCGCGTAAAATGTTTTGATCATTTCCGTTGCTCTAGAAATGTTGTAGTGTTGATTTACTTTGTTGTATCCTTTTCTTTTTGATAAAAGAAGTGCATATGGCAGGCAATGCAATTCCTTAAAATCTCCAAACAATTTGAATGCATCTTCCTTAGTTTCATTAATTAGCTCTCTCATGGAAACTGGAGAAATATTTATTGGTAACATTGTCCAGGCAGGTTAGGAGTACCCTCAGGCCTCAATAACGCCTCCTGCTCCTATCATGTGTCTGCCAGTGCACTTTAGATACAGTAACTCTTAATCTATAGATAAATTGCCTTGTAATGCAAGATCAAATTTCGTTTTGCACGCCTTGTCACGCAAGATCAAAACTTGCCTTGCTTAAGGTGGGGAGGACGTCAGCCACGTGCCAAAATCCACCTTTGTTTAAACAAATAATTTAAATCTGGATCTTGCAATACCTTAATCCCAAGGTTGAGAGATTTCAGTAGGAAACAAAATTCCGACCTAGAAGAAGGTACGGGCGTTAGCAGATAGAAAATGCAGGAGTAGGTGAGTGGAATATTTACTTGAAACATTCAAAGCACTTTCTTCATAAATAAAAACCATAACACTAACTGCTGAAAGTCTTCACAATCCAGTCTTACTGCTGTTAATTACATCATAGATAGGTAGGGAGGTCACTCCTGATGCAAGGGTAGAAATTCACTGGCCAGACCAACCAAATTCTGATGATTGATTTCGGCCTGTCATTTAGAGGTCCCGGCACCTCTGTCGGGATCGAAGCGACCATAGTCGATAGCTAGGATGTTTGCGCAGGTGTCATCCCAGTTCAAATAGTCGTCCACAGGGCCCTCATATGATTCCCCATCCCCCTCGCTTCCTTGTCCAGGAAGTGTTTTGGAACCTTCCAGATATGAACCTGCTGAATGCCCGACTGGAACGAAGCTGTTCTCAGTCCCAGATTGAACTGTCGTTGGGGTTTGGAAACTACTCCGTGGCATTTCAACAGAAATACCTGCATTGACTGCCTCCATTGAATTACATGCATACAGCTGGTTCTGGTAAAAATACGGCATCAGCAGGGCCGCGTTTCCTGATCCGGTGAAGCCTTGCCCATAGTAATTGCCATTCTCCAGGGCTGTGCCTTCAACGCACTGGTTAGAAACAAACTTACACGCGTTATTTATTGCTATGCTGAGGTAACTCCCTTGTGCATGCAGATACCTATGTATAGTCCGCTGGGCCTGCACACGATGAAAGTAGATGAACTTCAACTCTGGTATGAAGTTCGAAGGAAAATAAAAATAAAAATTATATCCATTTCCTTAAGAAATGAATACAAAATCCACAAGCATAGGAGTAGCTTGTTGATTGCTGTTTTGATCCGCAGCAGACAACCACAAACCAAGTTGTCCATGTAACATTCCGAATGTAGAGGCTATCAAACACATGTGTAATGCTTAGAACTGAATATCAATAATGAACAGTGAGATCCTTTCAACTTAAAGAATAAAGAGAATAATTCTTAAACAAGGAGAAGAAGCTTGCCTGAATCTGCAGATAAAGGCTGCCTCGATCTTCTTTCTTAACCTTTGATTTGCCTTTGGGTCGACTATATATGACATGGAAGCACCAGGAAACAACAAATTTGGAGCTGTTAGCTTGATTGCAAAATGAAAATAAAACCCCAAATACTAGCAGAACAAGGGTTTTCCCAAATGACAAAAAAAAAATATTAATCATACTTCTTCGTTTGCGACGGGGGCAAGTTCATAGAGCTACTTGGGCCTTCGGATCCCTGAGCAGCTGAGATACCTTCCATTCATTCAGAATACAATATCAGGTTCATGATGACATGCTCTACTCAAAGTTATAGAAAGCTTTTCGTTTTGCATAGAAAGATCAAGCATGCTCTCTCTTTCTCTCTGTTTTCTTAACTATCAAGCCCTCGATAGCACCGGCATTAAATCAGAACTTTCCCTTTTCCCTCGTGGGAGATATCTAGAGGATAACGAAGGCTTAGAATAATGAATTTCCAATATAATTCGAACATAACAACTGGAGAAAATACCAAACATTTCACCCTAATATGATTCTAAAATGTTAGCACAAAAGGATGTTGCTGAATCTTACAGAAGTTATTTGTGTTCAATTATTTGTGTTCAATTTACTAAATTGATGACCTTGAATTTTCAGATAGAAGAATAATGACAGGTAGATTCCCAACTAGGTGTTGTTTAGAAAGACTCACCATTTCTGAGTGGCTCGCTGAATTCCCTTACCGAATGTCTGCCTTGTCTATACTTCTGCAATAATCATGTATAAATAAATCAACACCTCGTATAAAATTAAATTTTCACTCTTATTCTAAAATGTTAACAATTTGAAGTGCTAACATTCAACTCTAGCAATTGAAATAAACATACTTGGAGGTGGCTCTTGACATGGAAAAGGGTTAATCCCTCAACATCCATCAACTTTAGAACAGACCTTGGAGTTGCTTCTGCAAATATGATTCACAGGTCATGCATGGCATGAGATGCTTAAGCTACTAAAACACCTAAAAGAAGTGGTATAAATATAATAAAGAAAGCAAATGATGTAATATTTCGTGAGCTATTATGGTTAGATACTTGAAAGTTTGAAACAAAATACAACACAATTCACCTGCTAGAGACAGTATCAGGCCCGACAAGAAATAAATTTAGTAAATTACTTGTTGAGAATGATACAACATTCTAGGTAAACTAATGAATTTTAAGTAAAATAAAATTGTATCTCATATTATGCGCAAAATATGTGTCGTGAAAAATCTTCTGCAATTATTAATGAATATTGCAATAGAAGAGAAACTAGAAAGAACACAATATTTAACGTGGTTCCGCAACGTGCATATATCCACAGGAGCAACATGCTTTTATTCACTATATCGAAATAGGGTTACATGATATGTATTTATAGTAAAACCTAAACCGCCCAAGGAATCCTAACCGTCCAACAAGTAGACTAAGCAAACAGTTTCATTACCATCCATATAGTTGTTTGGATAATGAAGTGATATGTATATTAGTCAATTCACACAAATTAGGATGATTAAAAACTATAAATGAAGAAGGAATCGAGGGATCCTCCCAACACGTCCTTGGGTTCTTATCCTTCTAGCCAAACCAAGGAAACACCCCATCCTTCACTTCTTATCCCTCCCTCCTCCCCTAGTCCCTCCTAGCATACTATCTTTTTCCCACTGCATCTCAGTCTGATGGAACCAAATCCCAAAGAATATATGGATTGAGCCCTCCAGGCCACTAGGTTTAGATGAGTCCACATTGTCTTCTTTTACTATCAAATGATTCTATTGTGCTTTCCCTGCTTTTTGCGCCTATATTCCCATGCATGCTAAGACCAACGTATTGAACCATATAGCTGAATATGATAGTTAGCATTATCAGCTGAAACAGTAATTTCTAAAGAAGGAAACATAGTGAATTACACAACAAATGGCTTTACATATCCTAAGCAACATTTAGTATAAAATTACAAAATGAAAATAATAATAGTAACTCTGCATTACCATGTGACTGAGACTAGTAAGTAGTAATAGTTAGCTCAATTCTAAATACAGAAACACAAAAAAAGAAAAGAAAACATGAGTTGGTAATGGACTTCTATGGTAAAAAAAGAAAAGAAACACAAAGCTAGCTAGAGTAAAAATGGAAAGGAGTGCACTAATGGACTTCTATGGTAAATTCTTATCTGTGCAATCAAAACTACTGCATCCTAAGCCATTTATGAAAAAGGGAAAGAATACCAGCAGGAACTCTCAGTTGGTAATGTGACTCAAACTAGGAACAATAAGCTCAAATAACTGCTGAAACACATAAAACCAAAGGAAAACAAAAATTGAAGCCGTGCACGTGTCTGAAAATCAAAGAAGACTGGAAAAAAGATGAAAACAAAAAAGAGAGCGCTAACGGCTATTTGCAATAAAGACTCATTGGTGCAAGCCATGAATTGCCAGATTTTTCTCTAAAATCATCCAATCAAACTAGGGGAACATTTACGAAACCAACAAATACGCATAAACGTCCACCAAACACATTTTGAACAACAAATTTCTCATGGTTTCCTATTTATCAAAACTACGAGAACACGACAAACATTAAGAAACAAAAAATCAGTTAGAATTTAAATCCGAGTCGACAAATTTGCGATACTGACAAGCTCGCTCTACGTGCATGGCAAATGATCAATTATGATCCCAAGTGCAGTTTATGAGAACCACTAGAAATACCAAAATCTCCAAGTAGGGATTCAATAGTGTGACATATAATCCATTAACCAATACAAAAAAGATCTTCCACCAAAAGAACATGCGATTGCTAGATTTCCATCACATATATAGTGATAACAGAATCGAACAAAAGTGTTGCTACCTTTAAGAGAAAACCTTAACAAATCACATCCACAGAACTTCTACGACATGCATGCTTCACAATACCAAACATAGAAAAAAATTTATAAGTAAATCATAACTTCATTTGAGCACCAAATTGGTCTCAATAATATTTCAATAATCGCATCTGGTGAAACTAATTAATAAAAACAACTCATTAAGAGAGCATTACAAAATACTGAACTTGTTTCAAAGAAATCATACATCACAACATTATCCATCACAATGGCTTGCATTAAACTAATCTACACAATATTAAAGATGAAAAATAAAAACTAAGAACATAACACCAGATAATAAACAGAGAGCACAGACAATCACCTGCATGCTAAGAGGACAAAGAATAAGAAAGCCACACAGTTGAGGAAGAATTTCCATATATTAGAGTGACATCTCTTTGAGAGAAAAGGTCACATAGCAGATAGAGACCGTAGTGCTTTATGCAATTGTTTTCTTTAGATGAAAACACAATATGATGCACACAGAAGGGAAGAAAAATAAAGAGAGAGAGGCAAATTCGCTGAAGTAAAAAGCATTTCAAAGAAGAAATCTTTAACAGAAGAAGGAAAAAAAATGATTTTCTTCAAGGAGCGCATGCAAAGGAAAATTCAGAAGGTTATTAAAAAAAGATCCAACCAGGCAAACTTCAGATCTAGATGTAAACAACTATGAATTCTAGTAAAACAAAAAAACTTTGGCTCATCATAGGATGCATGCAGATGAAGATCCTATCTGATCAATAGAGATTTTAGTACAGATAAAATTAAGAAAGAGCAAAAAGATAATCATAAAATCATCAACAACTAGTCATCCTTGGCATATCAAAAGAGGCATATATCCTGTTCAATCGAGTAGAGGTTTTTGTAACTATATTTATTTTTTTAGAAAAAGCAAAAAGATGATCTTATAATCATCAACAACTAGGCCTCTCTAGCATACCAAAAGAAGCGTGCAGATGGAAATTAATGCAGAAAAAAAAGAAACAGCAGAGAGATGATCATATAATCATTAAATATTTCAGAACATGCACTGAGAAAAAGTACTATTAAAACACATAATAATAACTTAAGAAATAGAGAAACCAAATAACGATGTTTTTTTTTTCAAGAGGGGGATAGACTAACTTTGGGGTCCCCCAAGCTCTTTGACAGCATTAACGAAACATGAATGAAGGTCTCGTGTCCATCTAAGACGAGGTTTAAGATCAGAAGTAAAACTAATGCGAAGGTGATTATGAAGTTGTTGTGGAGGAGGAGGAGGGGATGGAGCCTGCTGCTCAAGCCCCTCCTTGTTGTTCTCTTCCTTTTTTTTCTCCACCACCACCCCACCGACCTCCTCGTTAGAAGAAACAATGGCAGGGTGGTAAGTTTCATTTTGAGGCACATGATGAGGAGTTGGGGCTTCTAGAGTTTCTTGGAGTTCAAGAAACGGATCATCATTTTCATCAGAGTCACCAAGTGGACTGAGGTGACCAAGTTGAGTATCATCATGTGGGAGTTTGAGCTCAAAGTACTGATGGTTAGGGTACCCATACCCAAATTCAAGAAACCCTGATCTCCCATCATTTTCCTTGTCAAAACCATCCAAGAAATGATGGCCCTCCATTGAAAACCCCCCCATTTCTCCTCCAAGAAACGTATCCTCACGATCATCATCATGACCCCCTTTCTTGTCACTCATTTCTCTCTGTCTCACAGCTCAAAATCTTCCTTGTTGCATTTGCACTCACTTACAGGGGTTAGAAATACAGAGAGCAGACCCCAAAATTCGCTGACACGTAGGCCCAACCGCTAATCTAGTGGGGCCCATGGAAATGGAACAGTAGCAAAACATCAATAAATAAAAAGCTAGAAGAGTCCAAAGATGCACACAACAGCCACTTTGTATGCATTAGAGAACGGAAGTTAGACTTTTGCAACAAGGAGATGAAACCGAGGCAATTGAGACCCGAGGAGAAGAGAAGGAGCGAATTTCTTCCTCTCGTTGCGCCCCCCCCCCCAACGTACCTGCCTGGCGAGGGTGACAATGGAGTAATTGGGTTGAATTGAGAGAGAGGGTGCACTGCAACCATGATTGTTCCGTACGTAGTTCAGGGCTGGCGAGGTGGCATTGTGCGATTGTGCTCGGCTGTGTGACTGAGAAGCTCACCTTTTGGCCTGTCACTCTGTGTTGGCGCATGAAGGGAAACGTGGAGCCCTTTTCTCTCGATGTGGCTGTCTTGTTCTCTGGGTGAAGTGAGCACAGTCAAATCAAGGAAGTCCACAATCCTTATCATCTTTTCCATTCCTTTCCTAAAAAGAGTCATCATAATAATCTCAGTTGTCATTATCGCAGAGAGTTAGATTTCAGGATCATTTCCGACATGGCTTAATGCTAGCAGCTATCTGGAACTGGATCCATCGCATCCTGTAGAGATTTTCTCTCTTTAGGGAAATTGGTTTCCTTTCATGTCGGATTGGAGTTTTTAGGTTAATTCAATTTTTAACTGAAAATATATTAAAAATTTATTTATTTATTTATTTTTTACATCAATTATTAAAAAAACAACAACTAATAACCAATTTAATACTTTCAGAAGAAATAATATAATTCTTTAAAAAATAACCAAGTACAATAAAAACAAAACATTGACTCTTTAATGCTTAACTCATTAATGACGCATTGTAACTGACTCTAGTTTATTTTTATATTTTAAAAATATTTTAAAAGGAATTTAATTTTTTTATTTTTTATTTTAAATTAATATTTTTTGATGTTTTCAAATCATTTTGATGTATTAATAATCAAAAATAAATTTAAAAAAATAAAAAAATTTTATTCTGATATATTTTCAAGCAAAAATACTTTAAAAAACAACCACTACTACATTCACAAACACCCCCTAAATAATTATTATTTAAAATGCATTCAAATTACTATTTAATAAAAATATTTAAACTAAAAACTTGAAGAATTAAAAAAATAATATGATAAAAAAATAATTAATTTTCATTTTATGAACAATTTTAATTTCGACTCTGTTTTATTTATTTAACTATTTTGTTTCTAAATAATAATTAAGAGTATTTATGTCAATTCTCTAATTGTTTTTGGTGATTTATGTTATTTCATGATACCGTGTAATTTACATTTTTTTTTTACCTAGTAAAGGTAATTATTATGAATTATAGTTATTTTAATTTTATATTTCACTTAAAAATCAAATATTTCCATCACCTATTTATTTACAAAGCAATAAGTGGTGTACTTAAGTGTGAGGAACACGGCTCAAATAATATTTTATAAAATCCTATTTTTTATTTAAAATTATTTTAATATATTTTTAAATAATTATTATTTAAAAAAATAAAATTATCCTGCGCAGCAGAATATCCTATTTATTTACGAAGCAATAAATTCCCTTTTTTAACCCTTCACAACAACGCACTTTCCGTATAATTCCCTTTCTATCTGGGACCCGATGAGGGATGGCAACTCACTCACTCGCAGTCGCCACCATATAATAGAAAGAAATGTATATTCTTTTATTTCTTTCTTTTAAATATAAAAAAGGAAGCCTCAAACTAGCCGTTGCCTTTTCAAAACGCTCCCTTCCCTTCCCTTCTCCTTTACCTTCTTCTCTAAGCTCTCCTCTCATTAGGAAAAGGAAATAACAGCCCCTTGAATCTCTTCATACCCCCCCTTTTCTTTTTTTCCTTTTGATTAATTCTATCTTTGAGACGTTGATTCTTTCTCTTGGCAGCAGAAAGCTCAAAAGCAAAGAATAAGAATGTTCACTGAAGGTCTGGATGAATCCGCCATTAACTGGATCAAGCGGGTATTGCATGCTGATCTTTCTTTCTTTTCAAAAATTTATTATTTAATGAGAATGATATATAGTAGTAATTCATGTATCTGCAGGGATCAGATGCAGAAGAATCTCAACCTAAAGTTCGATCTCCGCTATCTCCGTTATCAGCAGAGAAGCTATCACCAGTAGCAGCAGCAGAAAACCCATTTCCGAAATCTCCACTTTTCTACAATAGCTCTTCCCATTTATTGCCTCCGCTTAAATTCCATTCTGGGTTACTGACCCCTCACAGTATAGTCTCTCCGTGCCTTCAGAACAAAGAAGAAGACGACGATAATGTGAGCGTGGCTTCAGTTTCTGATTACGAGATTGGTCGTAGAAACTACACTGAAGAGGATGGTTTTGAGGATATAGGTCCTTCCGATTTTGATTACTTGGAGAAGCCTGTGATGCAAAGTTATCAGGATGAAGATGAGGAGGAGATTTTTGGGGTTACTAGAAATAGGCCTACTGCTAAAACCAAGTTGAATAGAGGGGTTTTGAAGGAGGATTTGAAGATTGAATTGCCTGGTCACTTTAGAAGGCTTAAGAGTGCCACTCAAGTTGATGGTGATCTAGGGTTTAGAAAATCTGGAACACCCAAGAAGAATTCGGTGGGCCCGGGTGGTAGTTTTTCGCTTCGAGAGAGAGTTCAGCTACGCAATGCACAATTGGTATGTTGGGTTCTTGTTTGCTTGTTGATTGATGATCTCTTCGGTTTTTTTTTTTTTTTTAGTACCGGTGATTAATGCTGGTTGTGATTGTGATTATAGGATAATTTTAGCAATGAAGCAAATGTATTTAGACCGGTGGAGGAGATGGGGACTCCAAGTGCTCCTCCAATAATTGAAATTGGAGGAGAAGAAGGGAATGTTACGTTTGACACAGAAACTGAGCAAATTGCGTATGGAGTTGGCAAGCCAAGAGAATCAGCGGAAGGTTTATTTGATCAAACATCACAATCTATGCAAAGTACCGAATGTGATGAAAGGTATTACAATTATTAGTGGCATTAGGCATTTAATAATTCATCTATAATTATCATTTCTTTGTTCTATTAGTCACTTACTACTAATCTGCTTTATCTTCTGGCGCAGAATAAATAGCTTTATGACAGGAGAAATGGAAGGAAAGATGCCTTATTGGCAGACTAGTTCATCAGACCGTTCACCTTGTTATAACACGGGGTATGATCTGATTTAAATTCAAACTCATTAATGCTATAGTGATATTTTAGTTATTTTAATGGAGTTTAATTTCTAAGTTTGCTATTGGTTGATCCCTTTAGGATTTGAATATAAAAACTAAATGAATTTGTTTTAAATTCTGGATTTTTGACTGAATGTTGTCTGGAACATTTTCATTTTCTGCCCTTTATGGATTATGAGTCTGTTTGATATCCATCTGAACAGGTTTTTTTCTTTTTTCATGCACACAACTATCATTGCCAGCGTGTGTTCTGATGGCTGGTTAATTTAATTGTTGCAGCGGTCAATATGCGTGGCAAACTATGATTGCTTACGATGCATGTATCCGCTTATGTCTATATGCCTGGGCTAGAGGTCGCACTGAGGCTCCTGAGTTTCTGCGTGATGAGTGTCTGATTCTTAGAAGTGCTTTTGGGTAGGATTCCTTATGCTTATACGGTGAAAATATAATATAGCTGCTAAAAATGGTGATTTTTTTTTGTTAATTTATGGCTAATATGCAACTCTGATTGGTATTTATTTTGCTATGAATATTGTAGACTACACAAATTTTTGTTGCAACCACGCCGTATACAACCTGTAGCAGTCAACTCAACTAAAATTGCAGAACAAACATGCCCTTTGAAGGCAAAAAAGGTTGTTGGGAAGATAAGAGTTGAAGGTAAGATCTCTTGTGTCATTGCTACACAAGGAAGTCGAATAATTAGAATGAAGCGTTAGAATTTCTTTTCTTTAATTCTTTCCTGTTAATTTGGCTGTCATGTTTTAAATTCCCAGTTCCATTCTTTTTTCATAATTTAGTCATCTGTAGATTCACATCAAGGATATTCATTATTTAGTCATGACAGACAAAAAGGATGTCCAATGCTGAGTAACTGGATATGCAATAATGAGAAAAAATAGTTTTCCACCAAAATTAAGCTTTAATTGTTTCTTAATTCAACTAAATTACACTTGGTGACTTTGGCAGTAAAGAAACTCCGGATAATACCAAGGCGGAAACTTATGAGCACTTACTCCCAGCGTAGTGCAATCTACATGCAAATGGGGAAAGAGTATGTCCAGCATGTTTCATCGCTAGTGAAAACTGGCATGAATTCTCTTAAAATAGCTTCGTTTCCAGTGCCAACAGAAGGTTTGTGTTTTCATTAAAATGGCTGCAAAGTCTATTGCTCATATACGTGTAGCAAGTTAACGACAGATCCACTTTTAATCACATTTTCAGATTATCATTAGGGTAAATGAATTCTGTCTATATCCTAAAGAAGATACTGCAAGTGGTTGTCTTAAATCACATCAATCATGTGGATTCCACTTGTTTTGGCATTTTGAATTGTGCAAAATTTTAGAAACTTCTCTGCTGCACTATTTCGATGGACAGTTAAAATTATTTTTTCTGGTTTGCAGAGAAACTGACATGCTTATTCCAACTGAAGAGTACTACTGAAAATTCTCAAGTTGAACCAGGTTCTGCTATTTGTTTACACCCAGGAAGTGGGGATTACCACATCTTGTAAGTTCTGAACTTACTTTCAACTTGTCATACAGTTGGCTGCTATGAGGTTTTTTTTTTACTACAAAAAAAATATTAGCATGAGATGGTAAAAATTGTAGACAGCTCAGTCTCAATTGAAAGGCTAGCAGATTGGGCCATTAATGTACCTTGTAATATGATATATGGCCCAAAAGATTTTCATTTCTGTTCATCTATCAATTTTATACTTATGAAAATCATATGGTTGACAAAGTAAAACCACTGATCACCCTCACAAAACAAACGACTGTATAATTTCCGGTATAATTGTTCTACATGGAATGGGAAAATCTCACATGTTTACGTAATTCAGTTTTCCAGAAAGTGAAGGGGAAGCACTTTTGGTAGAGGTACAAGATACAAAAAAGTCACTCCAAGGCCGAGCTACAATTGCTATTTCATCTTTCAATGATAATCCTGTATGTACCTTTTTCCTGTATCTTCCAGCATGAGGTACTTGTAAGTATAAATAATTACTTTAGATGATGTGATTATTCAAATTATGCAGAGTGATAGAATTCGATGGTGGCCCTTATACCATGAAGATCAAGAATGTGTTGGGAAGATACAACTCTTCATTGGCAGTACTATTACACAGGATGAGACTAATAATATTAAGGTTTCAGTTCTTTCAACTCAAATTAGCCGAATAGATAATACCTGTTTATCTTTATGCCTTCTTTTGGAATAATTTTGTGGTAGCAATTATGCTGTTTTGTCTTTTCCATTTTTAGTATAAATTCAATGTTCAAGTGCTAGAATTACGAGCATGTGAATGTAAATGAGTGCTTGTGCAGGCTGTCTTCTTGCATATCATTTGCAGTGTGCATGCATTGTCAAGTGCTTTCATGTGGTCTACAAGTGTGTGCTTATTACTATTATACAAGGTGCTTCCATGATGCAGTGCTTGCCATGTTTTACTTCCATAATTTCATTTTTTTGTGCTGTTAATAATATACAGAGTGGTCCTGTTGTGGAAACAATAGCTTATGATCTACTACTGGAGGCTGCTATGCACGCACAGCTTTTTCATTCTCGAAATTTGAGATTACATGGATCTTGGAAGTGGCTGTTGATTGAATTTGCAGATTATTATGGAGTTTCTGATTCATATACAAAATTGAGGTGCTTATAACTGCAAATTTATTGAATATCTCAGTGGGTCTAGTTGTTCATTTTTACCTTTATCTTTCTATTTCCTTCCATATCTTAACTTGTCTAAATTTCTTTCTAGATATCTTTCACGGGTCATGGATGTGGCCCTTCCAAAGAAAGACTGCTTGGAGCTTGTCAATGAGTTACTTGTACCCATTATGAAGGCTAGGAGTGAGAAGAGTTTAACCGTGCAAGAGGTAGGCTCCTAATAATTGCTGAGATTACATACACTACTTACAAATAATCTCTTGAATGCATATCCAAGCGTTCTATTAACTTCAAAATCAAACCAGAAAATGAAAAATAACCTATTTAAGTAGCTAGCACTCAACACACCGAATTCAGGGAACTTTGCTTTTGATGCTAATTTGGATGAAACCTAATGCCCCCCCCCCCCTCTCCTTTTTATGCTATAAAAGTATAATTTATATTTAATTTTCATCGTCAGTGACAAAATGAATAGAAAAAAGCTGAAATATCAATTTGATGCAAGTTAACGAAGCTAAACTCTCAAATAGTTTAAATAGGCCTTATATTTTGGCAAGTATATTAGGCAAAAAAGCTTTTCGTGGTTCTCTTACTGATAAGAAAGGATTTTGCCACTCCAATTATGGTTTGTTTGGAACATGGAAGAAGCAAATTCACAGAAGATAATTTATGTGCTAAGTACAATTTGTATTTAATTTTCACTGTTAGTGACAAAATGAATAGAAGCAAAAGCTGAAATAGTAATTGGAAACCAAGTTAACGAAGCTAAACTCTCAAATAGTTTAAACAGGCCTTATATTTTGGCAAGGATAATTAGGCAAAAAAGCTTTTGTGGTTCTCTTACTGATGAGAATGGATTGTGCCACTCCAATTATGGTTTGTTTGGGACATGGAAGAAGCAAGTTCACAGAGGATTTCCCTTGCTGAAGGTTGGCTCTACCATGACCAGTCCATGAATTTGGCGAGATCATCCTTTTGTGTTTGTGATTGTAGTAGACACCCTGCAACACTTCTATTTCTTTTAACTTTTTAGGTAACTGTTTGAACAATGAAGAAAGAAAACACTTGACATGAATGATACATAAATATGAAGATGCTATGAAAATAATTTAGTAAGAATCTGAATGTTATGCTCGGTCATCAGTTTTTGGATGGTTGTTGAGGGTTTTTCTTTTTATATATATATCCATTGCCAACCAAGCTAGTTGACATCTTGTTATTTTTTTTTGCTATTGTTGTGTTAATGTTTTCTAGAAATTGGCTTGCATGGCTTCCAATGATAGGAAGAGCATGGCATGGGTGCTACCATCTTATCTGAAATTCACCTTTTATTCTATGCTTTATAAATTGTCCCAGTGCACCAAAGAAATAACTCTTACTGTCCTCATTGTATTACTGCAGAAAAGTATATTTTTAGATTGCGAAACACGAATTGAGAGTCTCTTGGCACAAGTTTTTGAGAACTACAAATCACTGGATGAAAACTCACCCACAGGGTTGGCAGACCTGTTCAACCCGATGCAAGAGTCTGCAGCACCAGCTCTAGGTGAAGCTGTTAAAGTCTACACCCTACTCCATGACATACTATCTCAAGATGCGCAGACTATGCTGAGGAACTATTTGCAGGTAAATTAAAGTTGACATCAATGTTCTCAATGAACCTAACAAGCATAGGGATGTTTATTGTGCAATCTTCAGCCTCTTAATCTTCCAAGTCTTCAATTAGACCTTCTCACAAAAGTTACATGAAATGTTCTCATACAAAAATCGAGTAAATGTCCTCATACAAAAACACTCTCACATTTGAGTTACATGAATGTTAGAGATCAGCTAAGAAAGGGTCTTATGGTACCCAAATTCGCACTGATTTTCGTCCACTGACTGCATTTGTGCTTTGAAATCATGTGTTGGAACTAGAAGTCTATTCATCCTATTTTCGCAACATATAACATATTAGCACGATACAACTCTAAATTGAATAAATATTTTTTACAGACAGCAGCGAAGAAGAGATGTCGGAAACACATGGTAGAGACTGATGAGTTTGTTTCTGGCAACTCTGAAGGCTTCCTCTTAGACTCTATAACTATCTCCACAGCCTATTTAAAAATGAAAAATTTGTGTCTGAATATTGGGAAGGAAATTCAGGCAGACATCAGGATCCACAACCAGCATCTACTCCCAAGGTATTGGTATCTTTCTTTCTTACGTGAATATTATATCCCCTCATTAGCTGATATGACCCAAAATGATCTTAAGTTGAAGTTTTAACTAATGAGCACTACGTATTTTGCTTCTATGAAAACCCTAACCCTTAAACCTTACAAAAGACAATTTGCTCCCTTTTGCTCGAGATTAGTTTCACCAAACTAGAGATTTTTATATCGTTCTTTCTTCACTCGCGACAAATTCGAAACTTTCTTCCCTAGTCATTGTGACTTTCATTCTCAAGTTAGTTGTAGGCAAAGTATTGAGCAAATATTGCATGCAATGAACTTCTTAATTGATCATTTTATGCTTATCTTAACACATTTCTCTATTTTCAGTTCAATCGACTTGTCAAACATCGCTGCTGCAGTTTATAGCACTGAGTTGTGTAACAGGCTTAGAATTTTTCTCTCTGCATGTCCTCCATCTAGCCCGCAACCACATGTAAATGAACTACTGATAGCAATTGCTGATTTTGAACGGGATCTTGAGTTATGGAATATCAGGTTAGTGATAGAAAAAAATACAAAATATGTTTTGGTTTCAAGTAGAACGAGTTTTAATATGTTCCCACAAAGAAAATTGAAGATGAAGTGTCATTAATAATGTAGTCCGAACATGGTACCAAAATAATTTACAACCCACTGTAGATGTAGAAGTTGAAGCTCTCTCATATTTTATATTTTGTTTGTTTCAGTCCAGTGCAAGGTGGCGTAGATTCGAGGGGATTGTTTCATAGTTACATAATGGTCTGGGTGCAGGATATGCAAATTAACTTGCTTGAACTTTGCAAAGCAGAAAAGGTACCTGTCATACTTCCTCTTCCTTCATGTGAAAAATTGTGGAAACGAGGGTGGTCTCCAAATTCAAGTTCAAAGCAATTGTCCTATGTTTGTTCATAGAACATAATCCCTCCCGTTCTCATCCCTTTGCCCCCAACACACACACATGAAACAAAAGTAAAACCAGTTGTACTTTCAATTGAAAATGAGGATTTTCTTTCAATGCTCTAACCATTAACTACCTCTTGCAGGTGCCATGGGCTGGAGTAATGCCGAATCATTCCACTTCTCCATTTGCTGAAGAAATGTATGAGAGAATCAAAGATGCACTTATTGAGTACGAAGTGGTGATCAACCGATGGCCTCGGTACTCCTTGATTTTGGAAAATGTAAGTATTGACTATCTTTTGCAAGATTTAGCAAGTTACTAGAGAGAAGCCTTTAGTACTTGTTCTTCCTCTTCTCCACATGTGCTCACTTAGGCATGTCTGGAAACCAATATATGGATGTTTTTTTGCGCTTGTATACTAATTTTTGTGTCACAGCTAATTTTCATTTTTTTTTTCTCAATCTTGTCAAAGGCTGTTGCTGATGTGGAAAGAGCAATAGTTAAAGCTTTGGAGAAGCAATACAATGACATCTTGACTCCTTTGAAAGATAGCATTCCAAAGAGGCTTAATATGCATGTCCAAAAGCTGACAAGAAGACAATCAACAACACTTTATTCTGTACCTAATCAAGTGAGTGGTGCAAACATGAACATCCCACACACAAACACAGATGTTTTGCACTCCATTGTGTCCATTTACAACTCACCAATATTTTCTTGTGGCAGTTGGGAATTTTTCTGAATACAATCAAGAGAATCCTTGATGTCTTACATTGTAGAGTGGAGGACATTTTTAAGTCCTGGGCTTCCTATCTACCTCTCGTGGGAGATAAAAAGTCAATTTGCGGGGAGCAGATGAATGGAATTACTGTTCTGTTGAGAACAAAACACAAAAATTACTTGCAGGCAACAGTGGAGAAGCTCGTTAACAATGTAAGCTTCTATCCATTATCTGAGTTTCATTGTATCAGTGGTAGTTGTAAATCTAAAAATCTAATTTCCTTGAGATGATCAGTAATGCTGGTCATTTATTCAATAGTCAATTTGCTATCAAGGGATTGATTCTGTGCCTGATCATTAGGTAACATTGCATTTGAGGATATGTTGTGTATTACTTGCATTCCTGAATACTATGGAATTTTGCATGCTCATCATATACTACTAGTTGATGATAATTTTACTTGGTTAATCATCTTAACGGATCCTTCTTCCTCTTGCCGTGGTTGGTGTTTTTAGAATGCAAAAAGAGAAACTGTAACATGAATGAAATCACAATTCTTCCAGGTGCAAGCTAGTCGAAGCACACGACTAAAAAGAATTTTGGAGGACATAAGGGAAGAAGATGGAGAGGCTGAGGTCCGTGAAAGAATGCAGATTCTAAGTTCACAGCTCATTGATTGTATATCCAATTTGCATGATGTTTTTGCTAGCCGGATATTTGTCGCAACATGTCGTGGATTCTGGGATAGGATGGGAGAGGTAGAGTAACATTTTTATCTAAATTCCGCACTTCACCGGGGTTATTTTATTTCTATCCGCTATCCTGATGCTTTAACTGTGTAATGTTCTAGATCGTTTTGAAGTTTCTTGAGAGCAGGAAGGAGAACAAAGTGTGGTATAATGGTTCCTGCTATGCACTTGGGGTAGGTCTTGGAGTTCATATCTGGGCATTCCATGATTTGTCAATTCTGACCATCTCACATGCTAGTTTCTTCATGGTTTTCTTTTGCAGATACTGGATGACACATTTGCTTCGCAAATGCAGAGACTGCTAGGAAACTCACTTCAAGAGAAGGATCTAGAGCCCCCTCGCTCTGTAATTGAAGCTCGATCTATTCTTTGCAACACGGCGAACGCAACAGAGACATCTACCTACTTCTATGTTTAGCGGTTGAAACATCTGTACAGCAGCAGCAGCAGGGCAACAAACCTTTCAATGTCAGTTTTTTTGGTGATCTTATATTCAAGTACTGTGGTTTACCTTAAACTATACAGAGACCACACTAGTCGGCATGCAAGTGCATATTCTTTTGTTCGTTAGTAACTTGAGCTATATCCCCAAATAGGTTGTGTTTCTTTTTTACTTGATAGAATAAAGGCAATAGAATTCCTCACGTCCATGCTTTTCATTTGTTTTTTTCCCTCTCCCCCTCCCTTCCACTGCAGGGCCAAACCAGAAGTAGTGGATGTAGTGAAAAGTGGGATTGCTTTCTCTGTGTTTTGTTGGATACTTTTATATATATATATATATATATATATATATATATATATATATATATATATATAGCAACTAACAGAAAGAAGCAATTGATCCGTGCAAATCACTGAAATTTTGCAACTAACAATAATTGTTAATTTTAGGATGCACTCACTAGTTAGTTGAACTATGCTTAGCTAAGGGTTGGATGAGATTTTTTTAACACAAAAATAAAAAATAAAAAAATGCAGGGGTTGTCAACACAATTTTTAAAATCAATGTTTTTTTATATATATTTAACTGGAAGTTTGATGAGTTTGTTTAATAAAATAAATTAAGAATGATATGTATAAATTAATAAATGTTAAAAAATATTGTTAATACTAATTAAAAACAAAAATTAAGAGATAAAGTAAATAAAGATGGAACCTTTTAATATTTTTTATTTAATTATATGGTAATTAATTTATTTTTTTGTAAGAAGAGTAGTAATATAAACTCTTTTGAAACAAAATAATTTATTAGTATAATTTCTTCTTTTCTAATTTTTTTTCCTACAAAAAAATGTAACTCTTTTGTTTCGTGTTCTTTACTTAATAAATATAAAAAAGCAATAAGAACAAATGTAAAAAATACTCGGGGGATAAGATATCTCTCTACCTAAAATCTTTTTATCTTACCAACTCCCTCTATTTTTTACTTGGGTTTTTTATTAGAATATTTGGTTTTTAGACAAATAAAATTACTTCAGACAAATAAAGTCTATTGATATAAAGATAAGTCTTTTTGGTTGTCAGAACATGGACAACCGACAACTTAAAATGAAAAATATCACCTCGTCTCACCCCGAGCATATAAATCAACCTGATCGATGAAGACTTGAACTAGGATGTAAGTTGCAGCAATTAATTTTGAATGATGAAAGATAAAAACATTATACTCTTAGACTCAATATATTATTCATTATAATATAACAACAAAATGATATTTTACTCTTTTTTTTTAAAAATCAATTGACTTTGTGTCAAAAATGTTTTTATTTTTCACATGAGATATTAGTTATTAAAGAATTGTTTGTATTTTTCATCTTTTTAAGCATAATAAAATGATCCCATTGCTCTAGAATAATTTTTTTTTTATGAAACTAGCAAAAAAGAGTATAAATATCTTTTCATTAATCATGTACAATAAATTAATCACGTACAATAAATTGACAAGTATGCCCTTGGGATAAGAAAATTAAAACTTAGGTTTTGGGATGTTTTGGTCTTTTTTTTTAGAATTTTATTTTGTAATTACCGGAGTAATTAAATATATTTTTATCTTTTAGCATCAATTAAAAATTAATTAATTTAAAAAAGTTGTTGGTACGTGCAGGGCACACGCCAGCGTGTGGGAGGCACTCACGCATTTTGAGTGAAGAGTGTGACGCCTCCTGGTGGAAGAAAATAGCCTTTTGTTATGTCGTTAGATGCGCCACTATGTCCCTTTCTCTCAGTGCAACGTCGGTGGCAACGAGGTGGTTTGTCGTCGATTGACCTTTTTCTTCCTTTTTTCTCTCTACCGGTGTGGCGTCAATAGCGACTGGATAGTTTGTCCTCTTTGATCTTGATATTTCAACTTTAGTACTTATTTTTTTGATTTCTAATTTTTTTTCTTTGGGCCTTTTGTTAAAGTTTTATTTATTTTCGATTTAATCCTTCAATTCTAATTTATCATATATATTTCAATTTCATCCTTCTTCTTTTAATTTTTAATTTTTTTCTTGAGTTTTTTGTAAAAAGTTTTGATGGTTTTCGATTTCATCCTTCAATCCAAGTTTATGCTGAATTATTTTTTTTATTTGGTCATCATTCTTTTGATTTTTATTGTTCTTTTTTTAATTTAACCCTCCATTAAAAAAATTATTTTTGCCTAAATTATTTTTTATTTCAATTTTAACTCTCATTCTTTTAATTGCTATTTTTTTTAGATCCTTTTGCATAATTTATTTATTTTTTCGATTTCATCTTTCAATATTTGATTGGTTAGGAATTAGATTTTATGGTTTTTTCATATTTGGTGTTTCTGGTCTAATAACCTAGATCATGAGCTTGAAAAGTTAATGCGGGTAGACGTCCTTTTTTTTGCATATTTTCTTTTATGATTTCATCGTTTGATATTATTTAAAAAAAAAATAATTTTGTGATTTTTTTTAATTTATTTTCTATCAAATTATTCGAATCTCGTAACTTCAATAATAAATTTTGCAAATTAACCTGAATTAACTCACTCTTTATTATCCAAGTTACATATTTATCACACTACACTACCTTGAGTTATTTCCGAAAACTCGCAAAAGATTTTTTTGATATTTTTTTTTTTATCAAGTTTTGTAACTCGCCTGCCTCTTTATCATTGAAATTTCACTATTTTCTTATGTTATGTGCCATGGACATTTACTTTTAAACTCGATTTTACATGATCAGCCTCAGTCTCCACAGATCGCACACCAGTTTGCTGCAACATATAATTTGATAAAAACAGCAGGCATCATTTACTTTTAATCCTCAAATTGAGGACACCATTACTCTTATAGTCATCAGTACAACACTGAATCTAACACTAATTATTGTACATTGGTAATTAATTAATCAAATTGAGGGAAACTTAACCACACACCATAATAAATCTTTGGCGGAGCTGCAGCTCTCCGACCAGCCTTCAAGTACCAAAATTGAAAGAACTCCACAAGATTAAAGGGCTTAAAAAGCGAGAAGCATGTCCATTAACCAGCTCTTCCAAGGCTTTCATTACATAGCCTGCTTAACAAAGAGCATTTTTGCCGAAACTAATTTCTTCCACAGCATTTTTGCACGACTAAGCAACAAACATCAGTGGAATTACTTGAAATTTTCCACTTGAAGTTTAGAATAGATTAGCTGTGCAATGATATATTCCAAACCAGATGCAGAGATCTAATATAGTTCTATTCAACTGGAGGGAGAAAAAAAAAAGGACTAAAGATGAATCATGGATCTAGTTTTAATGGACCTGCATAAGAGCTTGGTATTTCCTGGAGCCCTGATGCAGCTACAAGTCCTCACTCTTCCGATCAAGTCAACAAAGAAAGGAGACATAAAGCAGCATATCATCGCCACACAAAATATAGCAGAATACAGCACTGGCATTACTCAATTGCAGCAATACTTTTTTGGTTAATAGTGCTACTACTGAGACATTCTGTAGCATCATCTGAAGAAAAGCTATTTAACCTACTTCACTCACATGGTAGTGAAGGAATCAACATAATCAGGCACCACTCAAGTTCCTTTCCCTTGTTGTATTTGCTGAAGAAGAGCTGCTGCGAGCTGTAATGTTGCTTGCAGACGCTTTTGAGGATCTCCATCTGCTTCCTCTTGTGTGCCAGCACTTTCCATCCGTGGATTACCCTGAGCCCCTGGCTGAAGCTCTTTTCTAACTGGGGGTGGCACTGAAGTAGGCACATTTGATACCTGCTGCTGTTGCATCTGTTGTAATTGACTAAACTGAGATGTCAGCATCTCAGAGCCCACTTGATTTTTGTGCAAACCAAGTGCCTGTGCTATTCCAACTTGGTTGCCAGACTGATTCACTGTCCGCTTAAAATCCTCACTAGCAGATCCATTTGAATTATTACCCAATAGCCTCTGCTGCCCTAGAAGAGATGATGCTAATTGTGCAAGTTGTTGTGGTTGCAAACCTGCAATAGGCAAAGACACTGGAACAGAAGGCTTGGTTTCCTGAAAGGTCGACTTGCTGTTTCCAGACACTGGATTGGTTGAGATTCCACTTGCAAAATGTGCAGGGCCATTTTCTTGCACTGTCCTTGGCAGGACTGAGTGATGCTCTGGAATAACAGGATCAACAGCAGTATTGGATGCTTGTGATGGTACATTTCTATTACCAGAAACAATGCTCTGCGAATGGTGAGGAGACCAGTTGGGCCTCAATGTGGAGTTCTGCTGTTGGAGAGGATAATGATGCCTACTCTCATTGTAGGAATCAGATATACTTCCAGCAGGATGGGCCGGACCCGAAAATGCCACAGGTGGAGCTGTTGAAGCCACATTCCCTAGGAAAGCTGGATCACCTCCTGATCTACTCAAATCTGAAAAAGACACCATTGCAGGAAACTGACCTGAATGTGTTGGTGGCTTTGGATACGATGGATCCCTGTGAAATGGCAGTATATTCATATCCCTTTTTTCATTTGGATGGTGAACAGGCCCAAGATTTGAACCAGAATTCTCTAACCTCAAAATAACACCAGATATGCTCAATTTGCCAGGTACTCTCAGTACTTTCTCTGAGAAATCAGATGGAGGTACAAGAAACAAGGTGGTCTTATCATCCAATTTAGCAACTGCTGCACGCTGCTTCTCCTCCAGATAGTGCATGAGTTCATTGTAGTATCCCATATCTGCATCACTAGCAGGGACAAAGAATACAACCCAAGCAGAAGCTGCTTGATAGTAGTGTTTTGCAAGCATGTCTAGACCAGTTCTTGCAGTGCAATCCAGGAAATCAGGCCTGCAGAATCAATGTCAATGTTACACAGTAAATCAGAACACAAGTTCACTGAGCAGGTGGAAAAATAGCTGAGCTACATGATGAAATTGTCAATTATCAAAAAAGTGCATTTTGTGTCCCCACAAAAACTGCACGTGTACGGTTTTAGAACATCTCTTGGAGATATATTATCTTTACATAAAGTTTTGAAAAGAGTCATGTAACAAATATATTGAAACATCAATATGACGAATTGCACCATCAGATTAAGTTCATAGTCAGATGATATCCATGAAAATAATTTGATATCAGGAAAAATTCTGCCTCGAAAGTTTCAAAATCTGCCTAGTAGCAGACATTACAGTAGTTGAACCAAATCTGGTTGGGTAGAAAAAAACATGTTGATTTTTTTACTGTGGGCTCACAGATCAATAACTGAAAATTATGATACAAGGGCAGAGGATTTCAATACTTACAGATGCATTGTAATTTGCATCATAATCACTACAAATAGAACAAGTGGGCAAGAATGAAGTAGCCACTTGGCTGATATCAAAGCTAATCTGTGCATAAGTGAAAGCTTGAAGAGAAAGGTTATTTACTACTTACAACATAAAGTCTAGTGCTTTTCCCACTGGAAAGCAGCGAGCATGACAGACAGGAGTCCCTCCCTTTGCTATAGTCCCTTCCCATTTCCATAACTTCAAAGAGGATGGTTCTGGTTCAGGGGTGAATCTTTTCCTCTCAGTGCGATTTGTGGGCAGAGAACCAGAGCCAGCCTGGAAATTGTCATAAGATACCTTCCAGGGGTCACTCCTTTCTCCATGAGGAAGTGATAAATTGATTGGCCGGTCTTGGATTGGTGTGTATCCAAAAGGTCCAGCCTCCAGGTTCTTATCAAATGCCTCTGGTTGGGGAAAATCAGAAAATGCCCTAGGGAAAGCCCTTCTTTCCTGTTCTAAATCAGAGTAAGGATACTCTGGAAGTTCCTTGTCAGGAGGAAAGGAGCCTGTCTTCAACTTCTTGGCTTCATGATACAGATAGGAATCTTCTGGTAAATCCCATGGTTCTTCATAAAAGGGACCTTTCTGAGGATTTTTTTTAGCAAATTCATGGAAGTGGGCATCCCTCCCTCTTGTAGGACTACCATGTCGTTCATACACATCTGGTGGTGGTCCTAGTTCTTCTCCAAACCTCCAGTTATCAAATGCACCGTTTCCAACCTGGTGCAAGGTTCCCTTCCTGTTAAGGCCATAGACATCAGAATCCGCAGGATCCAAATCTGAGTTGAAACGAGGAGATCTAATACTGGGATCTGTAGCTGTGCTCCCAAAATTCCTATCCTGCCAGAAGTTCTCAGGGCCTCCTTGGCGACTGTTTGGCTTGTAATGCGGAGAAAGCGGGGTCCTTCCACTATTTGAAGACCCAGCTTCATTCTTGGCAAAACAAATATGCACACGAGGGTTGCCAAATAATTTCCCCTGAAGAGTTTCTTTTGCCCTGCAAGCTGATGTTAGATTTGTGAACCTCACAAAAGCATAACTACGACCTGGAAATACAGTGATCTTTTCAATCTCACCAAATGGTGAAAAAGCCTTCCGTAAGATCATTTCATCCACCTTTAGTAAAGCTGGAAAACCTATCCATAATACCTCACTAGGTTCTGCACTATTATCGCTCATCTTGGATTTATCAGGGTAAAAAGTTTCGGGGCTAGCATTACGCACTCTAGAGTCCCTCTGCAAGAAAGGGGATCCCCTTAATGTAAGGCGTTGTTCATCTCGCCGTTGCAAGTAATCTTCATCATGTGATGGTGTTGATGACTTGTCCTGAGATAAGAATCTCATCAAGATGTGTTGGAACCAGTCCTTTCTTTAACTAGTCATGTTATTTTAATTTCCAGTTGGAATTCAATAAAAAGTAAATTGATAGGTTTAAAGCAACTAAGCTTTCATGAATTAATCATCAAGCACAGCATTGGTAAATGCATCATCGGAAAAAGTAAAGAGAAAGAAATGAGAACAATATACTCGTCCATAATTAACCTTCATGAGATCCAAAGACACCCATCTATCCCAGAAAACGTAATCTGATCAAAAGAATTCTAGCATCAGGAGATGGGTCTCGGATGATTGACAAGCAAAACCAATTTTCATAAACATCAGATACGTAATTGATTTAGGGAAGAAGCTAACCAGTTATTGAAAGACTAAGCTCCTGGACAAAAAATTTGGTATACTCAATTCTTTTTTTTACTCACAAGAAGTTAACTGCTACGAGGATGAGTAATGCGAGCAGACAAATAAGCGGGGAAAGAGATTACAGCTACCCGCTATAATGTTCTGCTAGGCTTTTGGTAAATATCACATCATAATTGCTGTTGGGCTACCCTGGGAATCGAATTTTACTCGGTTAAATGAGGCATGGAGAGAAATGGTTCGCAGTTTGTCACTTTACCAAAATCATGAAACATGCAACCCCTTGAGTCTGGGCATTTTAAACAAAGCAAACTCCACTGCGTTGTGTAGACTCACACAGATTGTTCTCAATACAGGTCGAAAAGTTGCCACAGAGTTGCACAGAGCATGACTGTTATTAATTGATGTGAATTTGAATGCCCCATGTGAGATTTTTTTTTATAATTATTATCTGTTATCTTACCACCTAAAAACCGGTCTTATGAAGGCCGTGCATGAAGATTGCAAACTGGGATAAATCCATGAGACATCCCCATGTATTGGTGCAAGACAATGTGAATGTTTCATAGATTCTGCTTCCCTCATGTTATCTTATTTTCAAGTATTTGGCAAGGCCATTAGATAAATTTTTCCTTTTGATTGTTGCTGTTCAGCCTGTTCTAGCTGCTGTAATAGACATCTGGAGAGAAGGAGAGGAATGAACTTGGAGGATTGAGTGAACAACCATTAATTGTTATCGAATCACCGAATTCATATGTTCTTAATCCCAATTTCAGAAATTTTAACTTCATCATCCTCCCTGAAGCATTAATAAAGGTATTTTAAGAAGACTGGTCTCCGAATATCATGTTCATATTACCAGATCCAGCAAGCACAGAACTCAAAATTGGATGGCTGTCAGCTTGGACTAAAGGTTTGCTATATCTGCAAAGACCCTCATGTGCAGGTGAAAAGCTACAAAGCTGGTTTTATAGTTGATAACTAACAGTGTGGAAGATCCCCTGATGCCAAATGAAAAACGAGCTCAATGATCTTCTAGGATGGTATACTTTCAACTCAAGATAAGCAAGTGAAACTGTTGGATTGGAATAGCAAAGACTCTTTTTAACTGACATGAAACTCATTAGCCATGTGTTATGATAAGTCGTTGAATTAATTAATATAACAATTTATGGATACCAATTATCAGAAGTGCGATGATCAATAGACTATGTGTTTGTGCTTTAATTGAATACAGGATCCCACTTCAAGCCACAGCAATGGGGAATGAAAATTGGAATGGAACCTTATCTGCTAGTGATGGAAAGCTGCAGAGAAATGTGCAAAGTCGAACATTCTTTGTTTGTAATTGTGCCTGGTGGTTCCTTCCTGATTGTTTGTCTTATAGTACTACCTCTCTCTCTGTTTGGAGAATTTTTTCACCTTATTTATCAAATCTTTCTTTCAGCCATGAATTTTTCTTCTTCTTCTTCTTCTTTTTTTAAAGAAAAACTACAAAATCCTAAGCCTTTGCCCATCAATTTTAATAGTGATCTTGAAGCAATTCAAGCCTTACTTACACCTAATCTAATTTAAACTCAGCTTTGTTTGGATGGTGAAAACTAATTAATCTGGAGGAGGAGTTTAGTCCTTCTTAATTAGAGCATGAAAACAACCCACTTAGCACAAATACAAAAGCAGAGCAGAATTCCAAGGAATCTGAAATCTAGAAAATAAAAAGGAGAACAAAAGTGGCAAAAACTAACCGCCTTAGCAAACTCAATCCTAAGAGGGTTGCCGGCGAGAGGATAACCCTGGAGAGACTTGATGGCCGCAATCGCATCTTCTTCCTTGTTAAAATTAACAAAAGCATAGCTGCGTCCCGGCTGAAATGCAACGCTATCCAGGTCTCCGAATTGCAGGAATTCATCTGTCAAATCGGTCTCTTCTATACTGTGAGATAAATTCCCCACCCATAGATGCCTCGACGGCGGGTTATTCCCTCTCTTACCGTTACTATTACTCGATTCGAATCGAGAAGAGGTAAATTCTCTTCGAAATCGGTCTCTGCCTACTCCTCCGGGAACTCCTCCTCCTCTACTAGTCTACAAAACAGTATAAATTAGTGAGCAATAGTGATAAAAAGGAGTCGGATTCTGTGAGCGACGCTGGCGAGGAAGAGATAAACTGACCATGCTGGCGGTGGTGGCGGCGGCAGCGTCGGTGGATAAGAGGTCTGGGAATTGGAATATTGAGATAACCAACAATCAGTCACGCATCGAGAGGGTTCCCTATGCCTCTAAATTTATATGTATTATTTGGGGTTTGGAAATCAGAAAGGTTCTTGCTCTTCTATTTTTTAGCTGTCAAACAATTACATCGACGCCACAAAATCGTAAGCTTTTACTTTTATTTCACTATGACGTGCTACGTGGCAACCTGTCACTCCACCTCTTATCTTTAAACAATAAAAAACAATAATAAATCTACTAATAATTTATATCTTTGGGCTAAATCTATTTTTAATTTTTTTCTTTCCATTTTCTTAAAATATAATTTTGAAATTGCAATCTTTTTAAACCATTTTTATGAAAAAAAATAAAAATCAGTTAAAATTGAGTATATGCACATGTATTGCATGTCTAATAAAAAAAAAAAAACCTTATTGGTTATTTAAATTGATAGATGCAAGAAAAGAGATTAATTATATAAATTTAAGCTTTAATATGCTTATTAAATAGTCATTTTTCAAATATAAACATTCATGGATGCGTGTGTTTGTACCGCTAATGGTAATTCTCTCAATCTCCATATCCACCCTAACTATTTTTTCATTGACATTATTGTTATTGAAATCACTTCTGCAAATACTACAATAATAACAACATCAAGCATAGATGATTTTCGTTTTGCCTTTGTCATCTTTCCTCATACCACCACCACCATTTTGACATGCAAAAATTATTGTTGATATTATAAAAACACAAAAAACCCAATAAAATTTGGTAGAATGCTAGTATTTGAGAAATTATTAGCATTAGCTTGCAAAATTTCAAAAATTCAAGCAATTTTTAGTATTGATTTACAATCTCATACTATATATGTATATGATGTGCAAGGATACAGAGGAAGAGAATTGGTAGATTAAGGCTAATAGGTTTGAACTCTATGAGAACCCATAAAATAAGTCTCACATATAAGATAAGAGATCTTACAAAGCTTAAATTAGCACAAAAGTAGTAGGAAAGCCTTTAAAATTGTGTTGTATATATTTATAGGGAAGATGTAAGAGATGATATGCAGTTGAAAGATATATTTCTTTTAAGTCTCTGGTGGCTCATAAGAATTTATATTAGGTTTCTTGAAATACATAAATGCAACAAAAAAAATAATTTTAAAATTTTCTAGAATTCTCAAGGATCTCATTAAACAATCTAAGATCGTTTAAAGTTTGTGCAAAGATTATTTGAATATTAGATCTTTTTTTTGGGTTTGACCAACTCTTCAATGTTGAATTATCACAAATCACAAATTGTCTAATTATTCAGTTTCTAATAGTAATCTACACGAACCACCATATCAGAAATCTTCTAAAATATTTTTAAAAGAAAAGGATTGGATTGTTATGTCTTAAGTGCTAGCTCTTTATTTTCTTTATTCTACCTATATGTATAGGTGTATATGATGTCTAAAGTATGTATAAAGAAAAATATTCTGATAAGTTATCATCAGAAAAATACAAGGCATAATATTATATTTATAGGATAGCCTGACAACCCTATTAATAAAAATATCACCTTGATCCTTGGAAAATATCACACATATTATTCCAAATTAGTCTTAGAAATTTATGCAATCAAATTCCTACTTGATTTTTCTAAATTTAGAATTGTAATTCCCTTTATAAATTACATTATGAATCTCAATTTCTAAAACTTATTTACAATCAAGTCTCACTTGATTAATCATCTCACTTTAATTTATTACTAATAATTCTTAATATGCGTGACCCATTAAGTTCCTAATAAGTTGGTCCAAATACAAATCATATTCCTAATCAAAATAGAATTAAACAAATTAAAAAATTAAAGGAGCAAGAAAAATATGGTACCTAAGTTATTGATTTGAATGGGCTCAACAATCTTGATTAATTTAAGGGTTAATTAAAAAAACTCTTCTATAGTTTGATCTGAATCTCACTTTCCCTCCAGACTTTTATAAATTACACTTTACTTCCTAGATCAAATAAAAAATTCAAATAAAATGCATTGTTAAGGATGTAAATTGTTATTGAACATATAAGCTCTAGGATGGAAAGTGTAATTTATAAAAGTATGGAGGAAAAGTGAATTTCAAATCAAACTATAAGAGGATTTTTGTAATTGTCCCTTAATTTAACAATATGATTAAAAACTCCAACGACAATAAAAAAACATAAAAAAAAAGCCAATGACTAATAAAGAAAATTAATGCTTGCTAATATTACTAAAATATTCCCTCTAAATATTCTTAAAAGGTCTCAAATATCTTATTTGATAACAAGAACAAAATTAAATGAGACGGGATAACCTCATAAAGAGGAAAATGAAAGAAACCCTACACTTATTACTAGAAAAGCAAATGTTAAAGGATGAACTGAAAAAAAAAAATCAATTTGAAAAAAGCACAAAAAAACCTTACTTGAGTCGGCATGCTAAATTTGTAACCTAGTTATGAGACTAGGATAACCTCACACAAAAGAAATTGAATAAAACAATGGATGTCAACTTTCAAGTAAACTAAATGAAAAAAGGAAAAAAAATAAATTTTTAAAAAATAAAAACAAAAACAAATTAACTTGACTAACGCGCGACTCGGGATATTAAATAAGGATAACCCCACAGTAAAGAAAATGAAAAAATCATAAAGTTTAAGGCCCAATAACCTAATGTAAAATGTTGAAATTGAAGCCCGTGAAATAGGTTATAGGATTGAGATTACCCATAAAAGGCATGCATAAAAACAAAATCATGAAGCGAAATTCCTAATCATCTAATTTTTTTTAAAAATAGTAACCAAAACAATAAGGATCAAATCTGATATAAAAACTAAATGAAAGAAAATAATGAGGGACTAAATTAAAAAATAAAATAATCAAGAAAAGGATAAAGAAAAGCTAGATGGTGAGAAAGGAGTTAAAAAGGCTATATTAACCAAGAAAGCTTATCGAATTTTATAGATTCTGGAATGGTGGTGGGTGATGCTAGTGCTAGAAAGAAGCTGGATGGTGGGAAATGAGTTAAATTTGATGAAGTTGGTACAAGCATAAAAAAGCAACCACAAAACTACATATTCAAATTGATAAAAATAGGAAAAGAGATCAACGATAAGGATTTAGGCTTTAATAGGCTACTTAAGCAGTCACATTTATGATATGAACATGCATGGATGTATGTGTTTGTACCGCTAGCAATACTATCTCAATCTCCACTTCCACTAGAACCATCTCATGCATTGCCACCACTGCCATCATAGCTATTATCATAACCCTCCATTTTGAAATTTTAGTTTAACACCAAGTTTCTTGTTTCTTTTCGTCAACAACTATTAAATTTTAAAGAAAATTAATAGGTCGCAAACTTCTTAATATACCACAAATTTTAAAGGGAATCAATAGTTTCATTTAACTTGTTTCTTTCCGTCAACAATTATTCTCACAACTATCACTATATATGATTATATTACATACCTTATCCTTAATGTCACAAGTTAAAAGAGAGAGACTATTTCATAGTCAATCCTCATTCAAATTATCTTTGAAAGCAAGAAAGTTCTTTTGGATAACTAAAGTAGCATTATTATCACCTTGCAAAACCTCCTCACTATCATCTAAAACATCATAAATAAGATCACCCACATTCTTATCATGTTCTTCTACCAATAGATTTTTATCCAAATGACTCTAGTTTATGGTACTAAAAAATCAGATACCCCAACTCACCACTTTTAAAATATCAAAATAAAAAAGCAAATCTAGAACCCTAATCTATAATTTATTTAGTTGTTAATTCAGGTTAAACAAATTATTTATGTTTGCTAGTGCGCACCCCTTATTATTCTATTTAGACTAAAAATCGCCTCTATTAGTTACCTTTGAACATGTTGTCTCCTAGCAATCGTTTATTTCTCCATAGTCAAAGCCCTTTGAAGGCTTTGAAAATTGTCAACAAAGATTGCAAACATAGCACGCCCTAAATAAACCACCATAATCTAGTTAGGTACTTTCATAACCAGTTGCTTTTCCATTTATGATAGATCATTCATAGCCACCAATTGATAGAAATCATTAGTGTACTCATCAATAGTCCTCTAACATTGTCTCAATGCATGAAATAATTGGTAAAAAGTCTTAGTAAAAGAAATTGTTCCTTCATCTTCTTCCAATCACTATTTTTTGTTTGCCTTGTCTTTCCTAAGAACTTTTCAATTACTTCTACCAAACAGAAGCTCACACCTTTAATCCGATGATGAATAACTTCACCTTTATCTTCCCCGATACTTTTTTGTACTCAAAACCCTCTCTACTTCATCCAACCAAACAACCTTTATCTCGTGAACTCATGAAGCTTTATTTGAAAATCTAAATCCCTATGATATATCCCGATCAAGAGGCCATCTCTTTTGTTTTCACTTTTAAAACAAGTTTTCAGAGTTAATCATATGGATCCATGATCACTCTTCTTACGGGTTCTCATCTATACCATATGACAAGTGAATTTTGCTATATATCTCTACATATCTATAACTATCACAAGTTCTTGAACATCTCTTTCCCAAAGGGAACCTCTTTATCCCTCACTACATGATCACATTTTATTATACGACCTTTTCCAGCCATAGTTATTCAATAGCACACAATAATTAATCATTAAGAATCGTTGAGTTCTAATATCAACTAATATAAACGAAAACAAAACAAGAAAGACAACAAGCAAGCAGCATAAAAGTTTGCCAAATAAGGTTGTTGCTACCTAAATTTCGATCCTATATTTGAATTTTTTTAAAAAAAATAAAAAATTGCAAAAAATAACAAAAAACCCAAAAAATATGTTCTTGATGTATTTGTGTCGTTTTTGATGTCTTTTCTAAAGAATTTTAAAATTAAAAAGAAAAAAAAATACATTTAATTTTTAGTGATCTAATTATAATTGTGGAAGGAAGATGATCAATTTGAAAGTTGAAAACTCTCTTATCAAGCATCCCATTTTTAAATCAAATGATTTACAATTATTCTTTTAATTCAAAGTCCATTTTTCTTTGCTTTTTGTCATTTTTCTTTGCTTTTTGTCTTCAAGTAATAGTTAAGATTTATTTTTAAAATTTAATAATTGATGTTGCTTTCCTTTCAAGGCAAATTTTTTTTTAATAAAAATATGGTCATACCACAGACATGAAAAGGGGAAAGAATTGGTTAAAAAAACCAAGGAAAAGAGGAAAAGAAAAGTCCAAACCATCTACAGGATTCTCTCCAACAAAGAGACATACAGTAAACATGAAGATTAGAGAAAAAAATAATTCACTCTGCTCTCCCTAACACTAGCTCCTCCATTAAAGACCAGCGTTGGTTCTCCAGCAAGGGTGGCGGCTCCTCATCAACACTGTAGGCACCACGACGGTAACAACCATAAGAATGTCATCTCCTAAAATCCAGCGGTGTAGCTTCTTCTCCTCCAGCGGTACTGCAACTTCTTCTCCTCCAGCGGTGCAACTTCTTCTTCCACTGGCACGGTGAGCTCTAGAAAGCAGTAGCAGCACTTCCTCCTTCTGCACCAGTGACAACCACACCCAGATGCCTTTCACTTCTTCAACCACCATGCACGACAGATCTTCCCAAATTACCGTCCCATTCTTGCACCCTCACCACTAATTAAACTAGTTGTTTGCCAACATTAGCCATTAATATTTCCTTCCAAAACTATCATCTCCTCTCATCAAAGCAACCTTCTCCCAGCAGACCACTAGTTTTGTTTCAATGTAAATTCAGCTCCTGTTTCAGCGAAGAACAGCCTCCATAGAAAAAGTTTTTCTTCATCAGCCATAGCCAGCTCTTCTTAACTTCACTGTAAGCAGCAGCAGCCACGCCCAGTTTCATTTCTGCACCATGAACAACATTAACCCAACAACTAACCCTCCATTATCATTGACCAACCGCGCCAATAACACCATCAGCTCTCATCCTAGATCCACAGCTCCTTAATTTACTCTCCATTTTCCTATGCAAGATCGGCTCCTGTCAGCAAGCTATCTGCATTGTTTGCAGTAATTCCTCAACTGTCCAAAGTCACTGCGAGCAGCATCAAATTTCAGTAGATATTCCTCTGTTGTCCAAGGCCAACAACTTGAGTAGCAGTAGACCACCAGTTTCAGTCCAACAGCAACGTGAGCAGTCGCAGCTCTTCTCAGTTTATGCAACAAACTTCAGTAGTAGTTGTCCAAGGCCAACAACTTATTCCAGCAAACTCCAGCTGATTCTTGACCAGACCCAAGCAACCAATGATAATCATACTTGTAGCAACATAGAAAAATCCATGCACATGAGTGATGATCGAAGGACATGCTTTGTTTTAGAAATGGAAGTTTGTTAACCCTCATCATGTGAACATCTCTCTTGCTTGCTTTCGGTATTTCGCATGTTACTAAAAAAGGTAAACCTGTATCCTTCTTTCTTTCTTTCATTTTGAGAATATGAAGAAATTCTAGATTTTCATTTTGCAAGCTATCCATTAATTAACATCTATAATATGGGCCTTTCCAATTCGTTTAAAATAAACGAACCTGGGCCTTTTTTTTTAAAGCCTGTTTAGTCTTATTCAAGCCTGCTTCATTTTTTTTTAGTCTAGAAAGCCCAATCCATATGACTAGTGAAACTTAATTTAATTTTAAAAAACTTTTAAAAACTTATTTTACAATTAATTTTGAATTATTCATCTTTTTTACCCCTTATGTTTAATATATGAAATAATGACCTATACATGAGGTGGTTTTTTATATTAAATGAATTAGTTTTTTTTAAAAAAAAACAATTTTTTTTAAAGAATACAATTTCATTTTAAATTGCATAAGATTAGTTTCTCAATAATGCAAAAATTATATTTTTGCATATATATATATATATGGTATTTTAGCATTTTTTTTATAAAATTAAAAAAATATATCTTTGCATGCATTTTAGATTTAATAACCAGTTTACTTAATCCATTAGAATTTGATCAATATTCCAATAATCACTAAAATTTTAATTCATGAATTAATGGTCAATTTTGGGTATAAATATTAAACCTACAAGTGAGACTAATATTTAAATATAAGAAGTTAACCAGGAAATTCTCAAATTTATCCTAAATATTCATCAATTTTATTTGGGAGTATTTTTCACCACAACATACAAGTTATGAAAAAAAACCCCTCCATCTTCTAAGATAGGTGAACCCTATCAGGGTACCTACATAGATACTTTCCATAAGAATTTATTTGAGTACACGAGCTCATAATAAATTCTTAACATCATATTTATTCATACAAATAAATCTCAATTCTAAACCATAGATAGACTATCGGTTAGAAACCTATCAAACCTTTAAATTACATTCAAACTACACAATACAGCTTACCTTAGGTAGGGTGCGCTAGGGGTGCTAATACCTTCCCTAGCTACAATCAGTCTCTTACCCGTTAAATTTTTTATAAGACTAGTACACTTGGGTTTCCTAGTGACCGTTAACCAAATAACTAGGTGATGACTCTCAACGACCCCCCGACATCGCCCGCTCATATGTGACAAAGGTCATTACACAAAAACTCTAATTTAAAATTTTATTACTGAATATTTTCTGAACTCTTTTAGGCTACTTATATGCAAAAAAAATATCCTAAACATATTTAGAAAAATAATAAAAGAGTTTCAAATCAAATATGAAAAAGAATCCTAAATCATCTAGGAAAATATGACAAATCCTGAACAATTATTTTTTAGCTTTATTTGAAGGCCTTCCCCACATTAAATGACTATAAAATTTTAAAATTACAGGAACAAGGCCTCTAAAAATGTCACAACATATACCAATCTTTCATGGAGAGTTTTTCTCAAATTTTGATACTTGTGATAGGTCATATGATCCTTTGGTCTTAAAACATCAATCAAAACTCCCTTTTCTTTTTAGTAGACCCAATGCTTGATAATGAACATGATAATTAGGGATGGAAATGGTACTTATAGTTTAAGTTTTTTTATATATTTATATCTTATCCATTATCCATCAGGTAAAAAATTTAGATATTTATACCCTATCCATCGGGTTTTGGGTATCCAAATAGATATCTATTTTATGACTATTATTTATTATTCAATAAAAAATAAATAGTAATATATTTTTAAAGCATGTGTATTTATATTAAATGATAAAATAAAAAATATTATACATACACACGTGTATTAGAAATATTATACATACACACGTGCTTTATGTTGTCAGTATTGATATATTTATATATTATATTGGATACAAAAAAAATATAAATGTTATATACATATGGCGTTGTTATATCTAGGAATGATCTTAAAATATGGTCACATGTTTCTGGCCGACATATTTGATTTTAAAACAAAATACAAAACTATAAATAAATTTTTGATGTAAATGAAGAGGCAAGTCTAGGAATGACAAGATCCTCTAACAAACACAGAGCATACTTAATTTTGCAGAAATGTAAATACAGAATAATGAGTAGAATATATATATATATATATGTTGAAATGTGATTTAAAGGAATCTTACTTAAATTTGTATAGAAACCAATACAGGAGATATATGTTATGTGGTTTAGATCCAAAAATACGGATATGTTTATAGGATAATAGATAGCAATACAAAAGGTTACATGAAATTACAAAAGGATAGTATTTGATGCTTTCTACAGAGAAACTCGTCTATGTAGTTCTGCATCCAAAGCTTAGAATGAGGCTTTTTATATAAAGGAGGTTGAGATTGACTTTTTGAAAATTTCATAAAGCAAATGATTTGCTTTTTGAAAAGTTAGAAAAGTTGTTTGTTGCACTGAAAGTTGTTTATCACTCTTATAAGTGGAGGATCAACGTTTTGAAAACTCGAATTGGAATCTTATTGGTTTAACCACTTGTGCTAACAGGAGTAGCTAGGCTTGCAAGTTTTGAGAATGGGCCATAATATTTTTAGGTCTAGAAAAATACTTTTTTTTCTTTTTTTTTGGGCAGTGAGTGCCTATAATTTTGGTATATGAGGAAGAATCTCATAACAATCATCTTCATTATCATTGGTTAGGCCGACAATGGAACTTGATGATGATGAAGATGGAGAGGAATCATTATTTTTTATGCTTTATAGAAGTTGTTTCATGATTTTAAAATACTCTTCTTCAGATTTTGCTTGGGCAAGAAGAGCAAAAACATGAAATCTTCGGGCTAGAAAATTGGATTGAGGATTTAGATCTATAATTTAGGTCTTCTAGTGTTACTAAATCCATTCCATTACAACAGGTTTTGAACTTTTATTTTCTGCTGTAAAGGAGTCCTATCATTTTACTTTGTCTCTTCTAATGAGGATGGGATACCTAGCTAGGTATTATAGTCAAAATACCGCAAACAGACTCAAGGGACAAAATTTAGAATAGAACATGAGAATTAGTGGGAGTTTCTTCTCATTTTCTTAGATTTAAAATCATGTTTGAAGTAAATGTAGCAATTTTCAATAAAAGGTAAGGTTTTATTACTTTGTAAATACAACAAAGTAATCCCACCATTGAAGAAACTAGTTTGGTAAGTTTGAAGTCTTAATAAGATTGTTGAAATAGAATAGTTTGGAGTGGCTACCTTTATAATTTTGAAGACAAAAGGCATTGAATCATGTTTGTTGATAATCCAACTATGAATAAGAATGGGCAATGGAATCACCAAGTTTGACATGGTTGCTGATAAAAAAAAAAAAAAATTGTATGGTGAAGGTGTTGTTTCCAATCAAAATGATGAAGGATATTTTGGATAATACATGTGGAGTAGACATATTGAAAATTATTTTTGTGGTTGTAATAGAAGGATCAGGATGGAAAAATCTATTTTCTATAGTTAATTTGATAATTTGGTTTTTCAATATAACCAGATTTTTCTTTTGAAACCTTTTGATTGCTTTTGCAGAGTAAATTGCTGATACAAGTAGTTTTGTAGGGTTTTGATATTTTTGAGATTTTGAAGACTCAGACTTTGTTTGTGGGTCTTTGAATTTGAATTTGGGAGGCATCAGGACCTGTTCTGGAGGAATTCTCTAGTTAGAAAATCAAGAATATAACTTGTATTTTTTTATATATTCTATATCAAAATAAAAAATATTTAATATAACTTGTGATCGAGCAAAAATCTGTTTTGAAGTAATTTTTTGAATATCTTTTTGTAAAACTTCTTTAGCAAATTTGTAATCATTGCGTAAAAGAAAATTTTGATTAAATAAATCACTTTAAAATTTTATAATGCACAACACAATAGAAAGAATTTATTTTTTAATAGTAGAGTAATTCTTTTGACAATGACTGTAATATGCAAGTATAAATTGAAGAATTTGTTCTTTGTTCTTCTTAATTTGTTTGAGGATACCCTCGTACCCCAACTCAGAAGCATTTGTCTTAACTATTTTGGGAGCCAAGGGATTGACAATATGTAGGTAATGAATCTTTTTGATCTAATTTTTAATTTGTCGAATGATTTTATTATGTTCATCAAACCAAGAAACAAGGTTCTTTCTTAGTTTATCATGTAAGGATTTTATTATTCTACTCACATTGGGATAGAAGTATAGAACATAATTAAGACTTTCTAAAAATATTTATAGCTGGGTTTTATCTAGAATTTTGTTAGGAAATTTACTAGAAAAAATAAGGGATCTCTCTATAGGTGCAATAATTTATTAGGAGATATAATGACCAAGAAAACAAACACAAGTTTGAAAAGGAGAAATTTTTGTTTTTGAAACAACTAAACCATTTTTCTTTGCGATATAAAAGAATGTTTGTAAATGTTTGAAATGTTGTTCTACAGAATTTGAGCAGATAAAAATATCATCAATGTCTATTATGCAGAATTTTGAATATGCATTGAAAATATCATTCATGATTCTTTGAAATTCAAAAGGAGCATTTTTTTAATCTGAATGGCATGATATTCAACTTATATTAACCAAATAGAACTTTAAATATAGTTTTGTAACCATTTTTTGGATGAATTTTAATTTGCCAAAATCTTGATTTTATATCAAAATTTGAAAATATGAATGCAGAATATAATTTTTGTAACAAATTTTTTTGTTTGGAATTGGATATCTAATCCATTTCAAAGCTTTGTTTAGAGGTTTATAATTTATGACAAACCTTTGTGTGCCTCGTTCAATCTCAAAATTTTTGTTAACAAAAAAAGCTACACACGACCAAGGTGATCTAAACTTTTACATAAGACTTTTAGACTCTAAATCTTTGATCTCAAGACGACAATGTTATTCTAATTTAGCATTAATTTGAATAGGTCTTACTTTTGTAGGAATTTGTTTTTCATTAAAACTATTATCATAAGGAAGATCAACAACATGTTGTTTTTTTTTCCAAAAAGCATTGGGTAAATCAGAACAAATTTTTTTTTCTATCTTGCTTTGAAATTCTGAAATTCTTTTTTGTAAAATAGGATTTTGTAATTAATGCTCATTTTTTTTTATATAAAAAAAAGGCACCTTTTCTAAGATGCATGAGATGAGTTTGTTTCCTTGGATAAATGCATTGATGTAATAGGTGTGAATAGAACATGCTTTCATTTAATTTAAATTCCTAGTCTTTGGATTTTCTAGTAAAGGAAAAACAAGTTTCAATTCATTGATTTTTGAAATAATATTTTCATGATTAATTTTATAATGAGTAATCATGTTAATAAAATGAGTGCCAAGAATAATAGTATGGTTAATATCATTAGTAACAACAAAGAATGTTTTAAGATAAAGCTCGTTATTAAAAACTGACGATTGAGTTTTATATTCAATAACTAATTTAGTATTATTTGCTGCATAAAGTTTTTCAGAAGTGCTTTGTAAAAACCATTTTGGAACTATTTTTTCTTTAATACAATTCAAATTTGCACCTATATCAAACAAGACAATAATGTCTATTTTAAAATAATTTGAAAAAATTAATGTAATTTTTATGATATATTTTTTGAAGTAATTTGCGTTAAAACATGCAGAAAATCTTTAGGAACATGCTTAATGTTTGACAATGCATGATTCTCTAGGGTTTGGTCTTTTGTTTTTGGTTCAAAATCAGATTGGATTTCTAATTTTGCGAAAAGATGTTGTAAAATAGTAGAGTCTTTTTGTTGAGTTTGTTTGAGGTTTTGTAGTTTAGTCTTAAGGGTTTTGATTTCAAATTGTAGATCTGAATAATAACAAGAAGTTTAGATTTTTTTTCTTTTTGTTGAGAATTTTGGTAAGGTCATAGGTGTTTGTACTAGTTATTGGCAATAGTTATGGTCTTTAGACATGCTATGGTGTTTCTAAATTGTTAAAGGAAGTTAAGAGTTTGTCTAGGTAGGTTTTTTTGTAGCTGAGGGTCATCAAGTTTTTTGATAGCTTCAAGAATAAACTCTTGATATTGGGTTAAAACATTTATTTGTTTTAAAGTGATGTGGTTTGATGTATTTAAGTCAGAACTGGATGTTGCTAACTTATCTATTTAGAAAAGTTCTTCAAAAGGATCTGATGGGTTGGAACCAGTATCAGATGCCTCAATCAAAAGGCTTTGGATATGGTGAATGACTTCCTTTTTTATTTTTAGTTCATGTAAATTTGTATTATTCCAACAGAATCTAGAGGTATGATCTTTTTTTACCACATTTGTAACATGTAATGTTTTTGGGGGCAATTTTTTGCTTGGGTTTTGATTTTTATTGGAAAGGTTTTGTGGGTTTTTTGGTGGTTTTTTTTTAGTAAGACTCAATTTTGGTATAGAAATGGTATCTATATTTATGAGCTATTCTTTTGTAAGGTGGTTTATTTGACTTTGAGATGGTAGGTTTGGACCATGAACCATCATAGGTTGGCTTCGGTAGGGATAAATTAAATTGTTGACAAAAACTACGTAGTTCTTGTCGAGTTCCTCTCATCTCCCACTTAAGGTGTCTTTGAAGTTTAAGGTCTTGACAAATCTGAAGACCTTCTTTTTTGGTAAAACTGACAAGCTTATGATATGTTAATTGATCATAAGATACTGTTTTGAAGATAAAATATTTTTAATTTTGTTTCTAACTCTTTCTCCTGAAAATGTTGGCAATCTAGTAAGGAATTTTTCTTTCCAGAAAGTTTCGTTGGAATCTTTTCAAAGCATGACATGAGTAAGGAAAATGTTTTTGCACCATTAGAAAGTCATTGAGTTTCTTACATCTAAAGTTGGAAAAGAGTTCAACACTTTTGTTTTTGAGATGGGAAGGATCTCCTATAAAATGTAGAGAAATGGTTAAAATAAGGGTTAAGACTGTATCTTAAATGGTGTTTTCGTTAGAGTCAAGGATGGGTATCTAGTCTTCAGTCATTTGGATGGAGTTAAGGATCTCAAGACGTTGAGTTTCAGTGAGATGGTAATCCCACCATCCTTTTAATTGGCAAGAAAATCCAACTATAAGGAGTTCAACTATAGTTTTGTCTAAGGTTCCAATTTGAGTTTTGTAGGTATTAATAACCATAGTCATTTGTTGTAAGGTGTTTAGGGTATTGTATTCGGACATTCCATCTATGTTCCATTCATAGAGGGAAGAGACATTGAATTTGTGTTGATTTATAATGGTTGGTTCATTATGTATGGCTAGATTAGGGGCAATGATTGTTTTAAGAGTAAGATCTCTTAAAACAAGTTTATTGATTTCTTGAGTGCTTTCCTAAAAGGCTTCTTCATTAGAGATCTGAGTTTGGTAATTTTAAATAGTGTTTATATGGCTTGTGGAGATTTGGGGGTTATTACTAACTTGTAAGGTGTCAGGAGCAATCAAGGTAAAGGATGAAGCTTCAAGGTGGTTAAGGTGATCTTTAATGACTCTAAGAAAGTCATTGTTTTTGTTTTTTTTTTGTTTTGGAACTGAGTTTGGCTAGTAATTATGATTTAGTATAGCTTGAATACATGGTTTTTTAGCTTTTGGTTTATGGATTTTGTATCTTCAACCGGAGAAATAATAGTACTTTGGATTTGTTTTTTTATTCTAGTCAATTGTTTTCTATGATATTAAGGTTGGTATTGGTGAAGTTGTTCTACTGGATAATATGTTTGGTGTTTGTAGTGATATCATCACTTGAATTTTTTTAAGGGACAACATCTATAATTCGACTATTATGAGGGATTTTAAGATTTCTTAAAGGTGGATGTTCAAACTCAATAAAAGTACCACTGACAAGTTCATAAACATGAGTTTTACTTCTAGATGTTATGGGACATGAACGTTTTATAAATGAATATGCAATATGATGTTCAGTTAAATAAAATGATTCAAACTTTATGTAATGTAATGAAATTATAAAAATATTTTTGTATTTCATGTCTTTCTTTCATGAAGGTTTTGAAAAACCAAGATCTCTTCTTAGAGTTATGGTTGCTATAAAAATCATTAATAAAATATTTTTTTTACTTACAACAAAATCTCCTTTAAGAACATTCAACTCATTTTGGATGTTTTGAGTTACAGATGAGAATGTTGGAGAGGTTGGTGGAAAAGGTTAGTTAATGTTTGAATATAATGGTTTGGGTATGTTTGTGATATAATTGAATTTTTAGAAACTAGTGCTAGGAATATTAGAGGTCGATTTCCTAGATGGGTTTGTGTGGTAAGACATCTTTATAATTGAGGGAATCTCAAAAATTATTTCGAGTTTTTTTGTACTTAATGTAGAAGATTCATTTGAAAATCTAGAATTAGTTGATCATCTATGAAAGTATAATTTAACTTTACTATCACTATACTGGGTTATATGTTTGAGTTGGATATTTGGTTGTGGTGGTTAAACATGCTTAGGTTGAGTGGCACCTACAAGGATCCAATCTTTTAGTAGGGTAATATATTTTCACTGTATAGATTTAGGTACAACTATGCTTGATCTATAAATGTCTATTTGGAGAAGTAAAGTTTCACCTTTTTTGGATTAGAATTTATGTTTACTAGCAAGGGAAGAAAACATGGCTTTATAATGGATCTTAAAGATCAATGCAATATAGATTAATCCTTAAAGCATGTTGTAATTATGAGTTTTTATTTGTAAGATCATGCTTTGTAGGATGTTTTTGTCTTTGAGGAATATGGTTAGGTTTGGATACAATCGAAAGAAACAAGGCCACTATAAAAACTGGATTCAATGAAACTAAGTAATGAATCTTGAAAATTTTAGAATCTAGCGTATCTTAGGACAACTAGAATGGAAGTGTTTAGTCCTTATTGGTAAGGGGTTTTATTCCTACTTTGTACTAGGCCAATATGAATGTATTTGAAATTTCTATCTATGTGTTTTTGTAGGGATTCTTGAGAAAGGAGTTGTATAGTTTCAAAAGATTTTATAAGCTGAATATCCTTTTTTTTAATTTTTATTGTAAAAACGGTTTTGAAAAGATTAAAAGAAGAAGTTTGATAGATTTGGTTCTTTTGAACCTTTGAAATTTTCCAATTTTTTAAAAAATCCTCAATTGTAATCTCTTCACTATTTATAACCCTTTTATTTTCAGTAGAATCAAAAGTAGAAAAAGCTAAAATAGAAGTTGTTCTATAAAAAACAAAATCTATGATTTAAAAGATAATTTAGAAAACAGATTACAAATTATATGGATTTACAGTCATATCATCATTCATAAACAGGATTTACATCATTCAGTAACAATCATTTATACTTTTAAGGTTCTCTCTTCTTACCAAGTTTCTAAAATTTTGTATAAACAATACTAATCGGATCCCAATAGGCTTTAATACCAAAGATCTGGTATTAAATTAGATTTGTGTCGGGTTTCAAGTTGCGTTTGATAATATTAGATACTTAAAAATATTAATTTTATATTTTTTAAAAGTAATTTGAAAAATACTAAACCGCACCCACTTTTTAACTTGTTTTCCACTAATATTTTTTTATTTTAAATTTTTTTAGAGTGGGAATTTACTAGTATGATGTGCCGAATCCCGATTGACAACTCTGATTTTGATGTATTAAGAAGCGTATATGTCAAAGAATCACCATGGCGATGACGACTCTCTGGTCGAGGAAAGGTCAGAAAATCAAAAGCTAATCAATTAAACCACACATCAAGACTGCATGATTGAGTAATACTATTTATATAAATACAAATAAAAATACTTAAATAAGAAAACATTAAAATAAGGGGACGGTGCTGAGTCCTCCTATGACTCAGTGAAATTAAACAAAATAGCAAGGCCCATGTGACTGTGTCAAAATAATGCAATCCTGAAATGACAGCCACTAAAATTAATAATAAATAACCGGAGGGAGGCCATCAAGGCATGCAGATCTTTTTCCCAGTCACAATTCATCTCCCCAAAATACCCTTAATTCCTCGCCAAATCACGCTAAACAAACCCGTAAATTCCTGCAAAATGAATGGGCCAGTCCCCGAGGACACATCAAAAATCAGAAATAAATAAAAAAAAAAGCAACGAAAAGAGTCCTCATCTTACTAGACTGGACTAAAACAGACTGTAGCCAGCCAGCCAGCTATACTGTACTGATTCTAACAGAAATGGCGAGTATGGCGGCGATCGGAGTTATGAGGCCGCCGTCTTCATCCTCGTTGTCTTCTTCTTCTTCGTCGAATTTGAGCCGGAGAACTGCATTTAGGAGCCTGTCGTTCAGCTCGTCCTCCAACCTCTCCGGTGGGAAGGTTTGCTCCACGGCGTTTTCCGTTCGCCGGGATACAGGTCGTAATGAGAGGACTCCGATGATCGTTTCTCCTAAAGCGGTTTCGGATTCAAGGAACTCTCAAACTTGTCTTGACCCTGACGCCAGCAGAGTTAGTTTTCTCCTCCACCTCCTCCTCCTCATATTATTATTATTATTGTTATTATTACCACCACCACCACCACCACCACTTAATTTAAAATACCGAGTTATTATTTTGTGTTTTAGATCCAACTTTCTTCATTTAGGTTTGATCGTAACGATGAATAATTATGATTAGAATGAGAGAATAAATGATTGTATTGTTATTTATGGGAGATTTACTTACTGAGAATGTGTTATAATCTGTGCTTGATGAGGTTCGTAATTTGATTGAACAATGCGATATGGTTTATGGCAGAGTGTTCTTGGAATTATTCTTGGAGGAGGAGCTGGGACTCGGCTTTACCCGCTTACTAAGAAAAGGGCAAAGCCTGCTGTTCCTTTAGGAGCTAACTACAGGCTGATTGATATTCCTGTGAGCAATTGTTTGAATAGTAATATATCAAAGATATATGTTCTCACACAATTCAACTCTGCCTCTCTCAACCGCCACCTTTCACGGGCTTATGCGAGCAACATGGGTGGCTACAAGAATGAGGGTTTTGTTGAAGTTCTTGCAGCTCAGCAGAGTCCTGAGAACCCCAATTGGTTCCAGGTAATAGTTTCATTCTACGCCCTTGGGCTGTGTACTTATCTTTCTTAAGAATCATTAAACTAGATTGGCGTTTTTACTGATTGGTTTTTAAAAGTTTTTGTTTTTGATCGATAGCTTCCTCACCAATTATCTCTCTAATTTTTGTTCTGATTGGATGCCCAGTTTTTTATGTAATGGAATTTTGATGGAATGATCTACAGGGCACAGCAGATGCTGTCAGACAGTATTTGTGGTTGTTTGAGGAGCACAATGTTTTGGAATTCCTAGTTCTTGCTGGCGACCATTTGTACCGAATGGATTATGAGAGATTTATCCAAGCTCACAGGGAAACTGATGCAGATATCACTGTAGCTGCACTGCCAATGGACGAAAAACGTGCAACTGCATTTGGTTTGATGAAAATTGATGAAGAAGGGCGCATAATTGAATTTGCTGAGAAACCCAAAGGAGAACAATTGAAAGCTATGAAGGTGGACCTTCTCAAAATTTGGACTGATAGTTTATTTGCTTATGAATACGTGCTTCAATTTCCCAAAGGAAGATGATTTTTAAATGTTACTTTATGTTTTCTTCTAGGTTGACACTACTATTTTAGGTCTTGATGATGAGAGAGCAAAAGAGATGCCTTACATTGCTAGCATGGGAATATATGTTGTCAGCAAGAATGTGATGCTGGATCTGCTGAGAGAAAAGTTTCCTGGAGCCAATGATTTTGGAAGTGAAGTTATTCCTGGTGCTACTTCTATTGGGATGAGAGTGAGTATCTTTTTGTTCAATTATCTTTCTACATGTTCCTCTTGTATATTACTTTCAGATATAACTGTATTTCAATAAATGAATTTTAATGGAGCACACACCTTTCCAGCTATGTTGAAGCCATAATAGTGCTCCCCGCATGAGAAACATGGGCTTTTCTTTCTTTTTTTGTTTTTTAATGGACATAAAATCTTTAAGCACATTGGTTAGATGCATCAGACCGTGTCTTTCCTTTACAAATGGATGCATTATAATTTGCTGGATGTTCCAGCATCAAAATTGTCTCTTTCTTGCTTTCACAATCTCTTGAAGTTACAATTTTCACTAATCTTTGTATCTTAACAGGTACAAGCTTATTTATATGATGGCTACTGGGAAGATATTGGTACAATTGAGGCATTTTATAATGCAAATCTTGGGATAACTAAAAAGCCAGTGCCAGATTTCAGGTAGTTCTTATTCCAGTCCAACAATTGTTTCCATGCTATAAGCTTGCTTGTAATTTCATTTGCCTATGTTTTTGGACTTCCCTTTGCAGCTTCTATGACCGTTCATCTCCAATCTACACTCAACCTCGCTATTTGCCTCCATCCAAGATGCTTGATGCTGATGTCACGGATAGTGTTATTGGTGAGGGTTGTGTTATAAAGGTATGTTCTTGGTTGGGAAGGCCTGGTAGTTGATTGGCCTTGGCCATGTTCATTCATTGTATTATACTCTGAGGTTCTAAACCATTGGTCTCTTAAAAAAGTATTCAATAAATCATTGGTCTCCCTCCCAAACTAATGTGGTTCACCTATGAAAATTACTCACAGACCCTACATAAATGTGATTAGAGGGAGTAATGAATAATAATTTCTCTGCCTTATTCATCGTCATGCTGAATTTGCATTTACATCTTGTGGCAGTTATTGTGGATATCCAATGAGTTCACTTAACTCACTTTTTTTTTTGTCCTTTTCAGAACTGTAAAATTCACCACTCTGTGATTGGTCTTCGGTCTTGCATATCAGAAGGTGCGATCATAGAAGACACATTATTAATGGGAGCAGATTATTATGAGGTAATAGCCCCTGAGAATTAGCAGTCTACTGTATAGTGTTTCTTCTTTGCTTGTAGGCATTGAAATGTCTGGAGTGATCATGTTTTTAAGTACTTCATTTTCATTTGTAATGAGTGTGTTTTTCTAAATTGTGTTGCTTCAGACTGATGCTGACAGGAGATTTTTGGCTGCTAAGGGAAGCGTTCCAATTGGTATTGGCAAGAATTCTCATATCAAGAGAGCAATTATTGACAAGAATGCTCGAATTGGGGACAATGTGAAGGTCATGATCCTATTTATTACCTTAGCTAGAAGTTTCTTTGTCTACTAGAATCATTTTTCTATCACCAAAACTCATTTTCTTTGTCTACTAGAATCAGTTAGTTGTCACTAAAAAGGTTTTTAGAAGATAAATATGACTATTGATTAGAAACTAGAAGACCGAAAACATCCAGCATAATAGTTTATTTTCAATCAACATGAGATTATCATCTTACATCATTTAGGTTGGCATTATATGTTGCTTATGATGTTATGCTGGTCATTGATGTGGAGTTGTAGTTGCACACATGCTTATTATATATTCCTGAGATGGATAATTAACGTGAGATAGCAAAATTTCAGATCATTAATGGTGACAATGTGCAAGAAGCAGCCAGGGAAACTGATGGATACTTCATAAAGAGTGGGATTGTCACAGTAATCAAGGACGCGTTGATTCCCAGCGGAACTGTGATCTAGGGATCCTTATTGTTTCAACTTTCCAAGCCAAGTGAGGGTTTCTCCTTCTCCTTCTTCTCCTTCTCCAGATGTTACAAGTCTATTTCCACTTTGCCTTAGATCCTTTCAATGCATGATGTATATTTTCTGACTGTAGAATGTAATTAAAAGCGAAAGAGAGAACCCAAAAAACTCATGCTATCAAGGCCCTTAATAAAAGTTTTTCCTCCATAAATGTTTCTGCTTCATCCAACAGTTCAAGTTTTATCTGTTGGGTAATTTGGATATGTTGCACAGTGCCTTTTTTCATCCCAGTAATCACAATTTACTCAAATTAAGCATTTTCATAGAATATATAATGTTTCTTTTCTTGATAAAACAATACGCGAGCTGTTAGTTAGGAATGATAAAGGAGGTGCTATCAATTCCTTTAATCAACTGAACTGCTAGAGGTACCACCAAGGTTGCAGTTGTGGTGATCAACAGCGGGGTTGCTTGTTGAAAAGAACAAAATTATTCAGTAGGAATCCATAATTTTACTTTTATGGGGAGTGCAAATAGTTGATGACCTGGTACAACTAGAAATTTCTATTTCTAAATCGACCACACACCAATTTTACTTTTACTGGGGAGTATAAATCCATAATCCTGAGCTCTAAAGAGCTTAGCTCTTGGTCTTTCTCGACCTCCTATCTTACTGTACAAAGGCTATTACTCATTATATTGTTTCCGCTCATGGATGGTAGTTGATTGATTGGACTCAAAATAATGTATTTCGATTTGTTTTACAATTTCTTTTTTATTATACATATAAATGTATTTGTTAATTTTTTTTCTTGGTGATTCAAGAAAAAAATGTTTGGAAAAATCAAACATATTGAAAGAATTAGGCAAATACATATCACCGAGATTTTTGTTTTTTTTTTTTCAATATTTAAATTAACAACTAAAATCAATAATAAAAATAAGAACTAAGAGTAAATATGAAAAGGGTAAGAAGAGTTTAGAAGAAGTTTGAGATTGTGGCACGTAGTAGTGCTATTTTTAGAGAGAAAACACCCCCCCTGCACAAGGATGATTTTGCATATAACACACTTCTTTTCAAGATACAATAATCTATTAGAATTTTTTAATGCAAAAAAAATTACCGAAACGTTTCAATCATCCTTTTGCTCATTTAAGTTAATATGAGAAAGTAAGTATAGTAAAATTTAAAAAGAATATAAAAAAAAAGGATTTTAAATTATGTGTAGAGATTTATAAGAGATTAAAATAAAAAAAGTATTTTTAAGAGTTTTGATGACGAAAAGATTATATACTTCTATCCTAAACATTTGTTATATATATATATATATATATTAGTTACTAAATATATTTTAAAAAATTAAACATAAGAAATTAAATTAATCATAAATGTCAACCATTTAAATTGCCAAGTCAATAAAATCTACTAATTAAAAAACATAACCATCATTAATTATAATTTTAAATCAATATTCAAACATTCCCCCTCATGATTTAAAATTATTCATACATATAATAAATAAAATAAAATAAAAATATGCAATTAATATTGTATAATATGTTTAGATACCTTTATGGTTTGAACCTACACTTAATGTCAATAATTCTTAACTTGAAGAATCATAGTAACAAAATGTTTTGAACTAGGTTCTTTGAACCAAATTTAAACTTATTACACACGGGTGATTTTGAGGTTCTATCAATGTTGCATTTTTTTTTTTATCATGCGCATGTATCTTGTTTCATGAGTGTTTTTAATAGTAGCCCAAGCATTTATAGTGGCTACCCCATCACCACTCTCACTTAGGTGAATCCTCCAAGAATAATTTGTGACCAACATCCCGCAAGATTTTTTGTATTTGGATTCATTCAAAGATTAACTCTTTATAACCATCATAATAGAGAGCAAATTATCATAGAAATTGGACCCGAGACCACCCCATAAGAAATCACCCAACAATAACCCAACAATTTTGTTTTTATCTGTTCCACTTCATTCATTTGATTGCCATATATTTAAAGACAGGTTTCCACTATTGGTGATTAATTTAAGAGTTTTAGTCCTATTTTATTCATGGGATTGCCATATATTTTTCCACTATTGGTGATTAATTTAAGGGTTTCAATTCTATTTCCCTCTACGATTGAATAACTCATTGGCGTGTTAAACCTTTAGTAAGTGGATCTGCAATGTTGTTTTTAGATCTAACAAAATAAAAAAAAATAACACCATGAGATATTACGATTTATTTTTCATTAAAAAATTTATTTTTAGCCTTAGTTATAATAGCTTGACAATCATTATGCATTGATATAGGTGATATTGGTTTAGAAAAAATTGATTTATAAATTAAATTTTTTTGAAGCTACTTGATTTCTGAACTAGTAGAATCTAATGCAATAATTTTTGCTTTCATAATGGAATGAGTAATTATAGTTTGTTTAATATATTTCCAACAAAATGCACTAGTAAATAATGTAAACACATATCTACTAGTAGATTTTGTTTCTTTTGAATTAAAAATCCAATTGGCATTACTAAATCCCTCATTTACAACAAGAAAACCAATATAATGAAATGCATAATCAATTGTTTCTTTTAAATATTTAAAAATTCTTTATAAAGCACCCTAATGTGAAGCATTATGATTATGTATATATCTACCTAATCTACCAACTACACATATTATATAAGATCTAATATGATTTGCTAGATATAATGAAGATTAAATAATTTATGAATATTTATATTGAGATACACTTTCACCATCATTTTTTTAATTTAATAGACGGATCGAAAGGACCACATACATGAGATATATCAAAATAATTAAACCTTTTAAATAATTTTCAATGTAAAGTGATTGAGTTAAAGCAAAGCCATTGCTATTTTTCAATAATTTATTGCCTAAAATAACATTAATCAGACCAAGATCCTTTATATCAAGATTTTCAAACAAGAAAGATTTAGTAATATTTATAACTTGAATATTACTATCAAAAATTATAATATCATTAACATACAAACATAAAATCACATAATTATTTTTAATTTGTTTAACATAAACACATTTATCAGTAGCAATTTGTCTAAAAACCATCAAATGACATAACCTGATTAATTTTTCATGCCATTATTTTAGAGCTTGTTTAGAACCATAAAGAGATTTTACAAGTTTACAAACTTTTTTTTCTTAACTAGGAACAACAAAACCTTCTGGTTGATCCATATAAATTTCTTCTTCTAAATCACCATTTTAAAAAGTCTTTTTAACATCCATTTGATGAAAATTTATAATTTGTAAAAAAAAGAAGCTAAAGCAACTAATAATATAATTTTAGTGATTTTAGAAATTGATGCATATGTGTTAAAAAATCTACTTGTAAACCCGGGAAAAAATAAATAAATAAATAAATAAAGGTTGCTTAAATTAAAAACTAACTACATGAGAAATAAAAATGAGGAAATTAATGTGTATGGTTAAATAAAAGACAGGAATTCAGAAATTTTTGAATATAATTTTCGGGTGAAATAATTCGAGACATTATAATAAACAAGTAATGTTGAGGGTTGGATTTAATTGAAGAGAATAACACACTTAAAGAAAATGGAGCCTAAATGCAAATAAGAAAAATTATAGAGTATAAATACTCTCTTCTCACCAAAAATCTGCAAGAACGATAAGGAGAGAAAATATGAAGTTTTATACCCATTCTTGAAAAATCAAGAGAGAGAAACACTAAAACTTCAAGAACCCATCCAAGATTAAGGGTTTATAGATGGGATAAACACTTGTGAGCAATGGATTAACAAGAAATTAAACAAGAAGAAAAGAAAGGAGGGAGTTGAAAATCTTCAACTGGTTGAAGATCAAAATCTTAATTTGTACCGGGTAAAGTATTCTAAACATGATCTTAACAATTCATTTCAAATTCGATAATGAATTGATGCCTTACTATTGAATTATAGGTTAGGGTTCTTAGATATGAATTGAGAAAAAAGTACTTATTGTTAAAATTAAGTTAATTCATGTGTGGTATGTAGTTTATGAAAGTATTGTGTGAAGGGAAGGGGGAGACGAATCTTGACAGACTTATCTCCTGACTTTCGGTGATATTTTAGGTAGGAGGATGAGGGAATTAGGATTGGGTTCCTTCATAGAAATTGTAGATTTGGTTGTTAGCTAACCAAGAAAACCGGTCTTGCTCAATTTAGAGATGTAGAACTCCAGTTATGGGTTACCAACTGAGACTGAACCGTGACTGATTCTGTAGGGCAGTAGAACTGATGGGTTGATGAGTAATTTTGACTATCTTGGAGGCAGAACCGGGTTCTCCTTTCTTTAGAGAACTTGTAACCTCGTGTCTTAGCTTTTCAACGAGATCAATCTCACTTAAAATGGAGTTCTAGAACTCTAGATATAGTTAAAAATCTGATGAGTGTTCAAACAACAAAGGTTCGACAACAACAGTTGGACAGTAACAGTTCAAGCAACAACAGTTGGACATCAACTGTTCAAACAACAACCGTTGGACAACAACTGTTCAAACAACAACGGTTGGACAGTAACAATTCAAAGTTAGACATCAGAGAACTTGTAACCTCGTGTCTTAGCTTTCTAACGAGATCAATCTCACTTAAAATGAAGTTCTAGAACTCTAGATATAGTTAAAAATCTAATGAGTGTTCAGACAGCAACGGTTGGACAGTAACAGTTGCACAACAACTGTTCAAACAACAACAATTGGACAGTAATAATTCAAACAGCAACCGTTGGACAGTAACAGTTCAAACAACAACGGTTGGACAATATCACTTCAAAGTTAGACAGTAACAGTAGACTTTCACGTGAATATTATATGTAGGAATATAATAGAATTGAGTCATACGAACACTTGCACATTGGGATACTAACTTTGAAAATATACATGATATATGTATGTCTGTTATTATGAGAAAATGAACATGCATAGAAAGTAACATATGAGTGCTGAATGAATATGGATTCTCTATAAAATCAGCCTGAAGGAATCATAACCAAAAACTTCCTTGTGATTCAGGAGGAGCAACCAGGATTGGATCTTCTGTTAGGGGAAATCACGAGACAGGCGGAGCAGGTGCGTGATTTTCCCTCCTTTTTGCACTTATACAATTTAAAATTCTTCTAGTGAATGCAATTACAATAAATATTATGTTCAATGTAAATAAAGTCTAACGTATTTACAAGATTAGCTTCGGCTAATGGCATCCGTGATAGGATTGCCGAGAAACGAATCACAAGATTAGACTTTGCAAGGTCACCTGGTTCAAGCAAGTAAATAAGAGTATTCAAATTAAGAATATGCAAATGAGTGTTAATTGAGTTTAAAAGATTTACAAGCAAAATATAAGTTTGTTAGAATTCTTATGGATCCGATAGAAAATTAATACTTCATTCATATAAATTACATTAATATATATATATATATATATATATATATATATATATATATATATTTCTTTTATCAATATAATGGTATGTTTATTTATGTAACAGGTCCATCAAATATCCAGGGAGATCATTAGTTTAGGTCTCTATTTTGTCAAACTTATGTAAATATTTAACTTAAACAAAAGGGAATTTACGCGTTTGTGTAGTATGCTTTTGTGTAAACTTTGATGTATTTATAAAAGTTCAGCTTAGCATGTAGTACTTTAGTTATCTTGTAATTAACCCTTTTGAAATGTTTAAGAACACTTATTATGTTGTAATGCTTTCTTTGCATGTTAGTATTCCTTTTCCTTTTAAATTTTATGATATGATATGTGGGCTATGTTCATATTAAACTTACTCGTAGGAATTATATAAATTGTGAGGATTATATGAGGTGTTGAATTATGATGTTTGATATAAGGTCCGAAATTATGGGACCTTGTGATGATTGGTTGATTGAATAAATTGTTGGTAGTCGATAACTTGGGATGTCCTATATACAAACGAAACTCTGCCGAATTTTTGGTAGATAAAGAAAAAATAAAAAAAATCCCTCAATTAAGAGAATATCTTGGGATCTTTTAACATTGATAAAGTCGTACAGCCGGACTGTTACACTACTCCTTGTTTAAACCCCTTAGCAACTAATCTAGCCTTAATTTTTTCAAATGCAGTTTTAGTGTTACAAAAAATATGTTAACTATTATCAGCCAAAGCACTTAAAATTTTATCATGAAATAAAATATCTTTATAAGTAGAATCATCTTTACTACTAGACAAAAATGCACCAATTCAAGAAACCGCATTAGTTAATTTTTCAACACTTTTGTTTTTATAACCATTTAGAATCATAGAAAAAGACCAAATCCAGTAAGCCAAAATTTCATTTGTTGTCACCAATAAAGGAAATTTTGACTAGAAATTTTTTGAGGTTTGCTAGATAATGAATTTATAGTGTCCATAATAACAATCGAGCAAACAAATCATATTTTTTTTAGGTAAAGTAAGGAAAGTACCATTTTTTTCTAAGATTGTTAGGAAAAATCAAAGATATATGAGAGAATCAGATAAATAAATGTAACCAAGATTTTTGTTTCCTTTTTCAATATTTAAATTAGCAACTAGAATCAATAATAAAAACAAGAACTAAGAGTACATATGAAAAGGGTAAGGGTTTAGAAGAAACCTGAGATTGTGGCATGTATTAGTGCTATCTTTAGAGAGAAAACGCCCTGCACACGGACAATTTTGCATATAATATGCTTCTCTCCAAAGATACAATAATTTGTTAGAATTTTTTGATGCAACAAAAATTCTCAAAATCTTTAAATCACTTTTTTGGTCACTTAAATTAATAAAGTATAATAAAGCAAATATAATAAAATTTGAGAGGAATATATATATAAAAAAAGATCTTAAATTATGTGTAGAGATTTATAAGAGACTAGTAGATTATATACTTTTATTATATATATATATATATCAGTTACTAAATATATTTAAACAATTAAATATAATAAATTAATTCAATCATAAATGTCAATCCATTAATTATATTAATGCTAACTATTTAACTTTTATAAACAACTATTACGATTTAAATGACTAAGTCAATAAAATTTACTAATTACAAAAAATTAACTATAATTAATCATAATTTTAAATCAATATTCTAACAAAAATAAAAAAAACATAACTATAAAAAACATATAAGCTAAGTTTAGTTGCTTAGCTGTAATGTATACGATGTTTGATTCCCGCGACACTCAATATAGATAAAGCAAGTTTATAAAAGGAATTTCATCTATTTCACCCTATAAACATAAATTGGTATTATATAGTTGTAAATGCATGTATTCAAACATATGAAACAATTTATATATTCCAATTGTGTTACCCTCAATTGATTAATTATTGAATAGACTTAAAGGTCCTCATGGCCTTGAATTATTGGATAACATTTATAGATTTGGAGTTTGGGATTAGCCCATTAGATAAAAATAATGAAAAATCCTTTTCTGTTTACAATTAAAGGTGTTCTTCTTCTTACTTGTTCTTTCTTTGTCTCTTTCTTTTTTATTGAATTTTTGGGTATTTAACCAAAATTGCCATGATCCATTCCAAGGCAGTTGTTGTAGTATCAGTGCCAACATTTAGAAACTCGTTGCATAAATTAGAAATTTCCTCCTCATAAAGTTTTCTTTTATCATCAAGAAATTCCAGAGCTAAGAAGGTACAACATGATCATGATAAGTATCCATTTCCTCCTCTTGCAACCTCTTTCTAGCTCTTATTAAGTTTGGAAAAAATTACTTTTCCTGAAACAAACGAGGTCTAAATTGAAAAATACTTTTTGGACCTTCACAAATTATCAGGTATTCTCAGAGCCACTGTATATTCTTTATCGCTATATTAAATTGAAAAATACTTTTCGGACCTTCACAAATTATAAGAGTAATTATGATAGATGGGTTGCTTTTAATAGAATTAAGATGATATGTATTAAATGCTACATACAATTTATCTCTAATTAGATGGTAAAGTTGTATAGGTAATTTTGATCCTAATAGTCTACCGAAGAAAAAGGATGATCACTACTCAAAAGGCTTTTCACACCTAGGCACATTGGTGTCATCAAGGTGCTTGAGAAGGCGCAAGGATATAATGTCACAATTCAAACAAGGTTGAATCTTTTTGAGTGTGTTAGATCATCATTTATAAACCAGTAAGCATGTATGAAGGCGAGGGTCAATGAAGTTTGGGATTAATTTTTTAAAAAACTAACACAGCTAGTGTAAATTTTAGAAAAGTGGTGTATGTTGAAAAAGAATATATTTTGAACATAACCATGATTTGTATTACTGTATCTATTCAAAACTGTGATTCTGAATCATCGTTATTACATAACCATGATTCAGAATCATGGTTATATAACAAAATTATGATTTAGAATCACAATTATGATCAATATAAAAACCCAGCTTCACTCTCCTATTATTGTTGTTTTTTTAAAGAAAAAACCTTAAGAACAAAAAACAAACACCACCAAAACAACCTCCAATCCTCCACCAAATCACCAAATACCCTCCCCTCGTCTTCATGTATCTGCTTACTATTTTTTCAAAACAAATCACTGGCCCAATCAGCTTGATTCAGCTTCCCTACTATGACAATTGATAGAAGCACCCCCTAGCCATAACATCAAGTAGGTTAAAATCATAACAATTAAGGTTTGAATTGAATTTTATAAAAAAATGCTATAGTTAGGGATTTTATTCCAATTGAAATCATTTAAGTTTTAATTGTTGCAATTATTTATGTTTTCATGCAATTGAAGTTATTACCGCACAACCTTTCATGATTAGAAACTGAACTATATCAGTCATATAGCAAGCCAATAATTTCCCAACCCATCACATTCTACACATGCCTCTAACTCTGTCCAATCTACACGAGACCAACATTTCTCTCTATAATTAGCATCATAATCATCATCACTTGCCATATTTTTTTCGACATTGTCATTTTTTCTTAATGTTTCACCACAACCAATATGGCCACCATCATCCTAATTTATTTCCATGTTTTTCTTATGTTAATTAAAACAAAAATTTAGCAAGAATAAAAAAGAGCAGAGAGAGAAAAAGTAATTACCGGCCTAAGAGTGGTGGATGAGAGAGGTGATCTTGAGAAGCGTGGCCTGACGCGTTAGAATTTAGTTCTCTGTTTCTTTCAGGAATTAAAGCGTTATTTGAATTAGGGTTTATTTCTGTGTTCGAGAGTGGACTGAGACTGAGAATGGGAGGGAAAGGAAAGGTTGAGAAGAGGGAAGGGGACTTTCTTTTTTACTTTTGTTTTTCTTAAAAAGGGTATTTTGAGAGTGATAATGATTGTTTTTCAAAGTGTTTTTTATTCGAAAAAACATTAAAATAATGTTTTTTTATTTTTAAAACACGTTTTTGACATCAACACATCAAAATGATCCAAAAACACTAAGAAAAAATTAATTTGAAGTAAAAAAATTAAATTTTAACAAAAAGCAGGTTGAAACTCATTCTCATACACCCCTGAAGAGCTTTGAGGGACTTATGTTATAGAATTTATCATAATCAGGTCCTTCATCTTTGAAATTTATTAATCCAATTCCCGTACTATTGGACCTCATTAAAACAAAATAGATAACATAGGGACCATAAAGGTCACTGACCCATGCTAGAAAAAAAAGAGGGGAATATATCATTTGGAAAGTAAGGACTAAATGATAAGAAATTTCTTTTACTAGATAAAGTGTGTAACTTCAAAGAAAGTAATCAAATTTCTAAGGATTTTTCGAACATGCCCCTTAGAGTTTATGAGAGTACATTTCTATGTATATATATGAATTACATTTCTGATGATAATAGAAAACGAATGATATTGTCCATGAAAAGTAAGTTGTATATATGAGGTGTTTTCTACTTGGAGCTTATGAGAGTACAGAAAGGCCACTCTCTAAGGAGAAACTATATTGATTATTGTTTATTTATTATGTCAAACTGAATTTAAAATTTTCCTCTATAATGGCTTCATTCGATAGAAATAGAAAGGAAGAGTTTCTTTAGAACATTCGATCATGGAACCTCCTCCCCCTCTTTCAGTCTCCCTCTAACATGTACATAGAAATAACGCATCCATCAAGACAAATCAAAAGTCTATGATCAAGGACATACTGCTTTTTAGTTGCCGAATCGGCCCTCAATGATTTAGTTATACAACATTGCTCAAAACAGAACACATTCAGGGCAGTTTTCTTTACTTCCCCATCTCTTTTTAGTATGGTCATTGAGGATAATTTCCATATTAAGTGTGGGGGGATTTATGGGCTGTTGTTGGTGGCATTATGTTATGTTTTTTAGCATTTTTATGTTGGTGGCATTATGCTTTGCTTTGACAATTCTAATATGCTTGCAAACGTAATTTTCATATTTATGGGACCAAAATATTTTTTTTGTGGTGGTGTTATTTCAATGCCGTGATTGTTAATATCATTAATGAATTATCAATTGAGCTCGTAAAAAAATCATAACATGATTGAATGATGTTTTTTTTAAAGATTGTTTAGTCAAGCTATTTTCTTTAAGACTAAAGTAAATGAATTTAGTAGACACAAGCCTATGAGACTTTAAGCCTTATGACCGACACATCCATATGGGTCTCTATTTTCCTTTCATGTGTGATTTTCTTCCATTGGTTTTGTTTATCTAGAACTTGCTCTGATTCTACTCAAGACCATACTTTTACATACATACATGAACATAATTAAAGCATTCTTTGTTATGTACCTTATATAGCCTAGCAACCCATATTTGGATAAATTCTCCATTTGAGACTCCTTTTGAGCTGATAAACTTTTTCTTTGATTATAAACTCGCATTACAAGCCATAAATCAAACAATGTCTTACCCAAACCATAGAACTAATGAAGCATTATACATCATTATACAAGCATGAGAATACATGAAATAAGTGCGGGGGGTGTCTTAAATTCAGAAGTGGATATGTTATGTACGGGGGAACAAGATTTTACTTTGAAAACAAAAACGCAAGCCACATTATACTGTGATGGCAAATTGAGGAATTTTTTCTAACTTTTATATCTTTGATTCCTCAAAAATAAAATAATTCTAATGAAGGTTTGGAGTTTTAGAAGGGAAAAAGATTGTCTTTTAGTTTGAACCAAAATTTTGTTTTATTGAATGATCAATTTTCCAATGAAGAAGGGTAATGTAGCTTTAATGTTCGTCAAGTTCAAAATGGCTAAAGAGTGTGTTTAAAATTTTATGTCTTTTTTGGGTATTTTATTCCATTGGTTTTGATAGCTTTTAAGCTAACTTACCAAAGATTTCATACCTGAACCAAGCCACATTACAACTCTTTGAAAGACCTTATGATTTGTGAAATGCATGTTATCTAAATGGTGGAGAGTGAGATGATTCACAAGCTTATGGTAGATCATTTCCATTGGAATGAATTTGAGTGAAACACTAACCTTTCAAATACAAAAGAATTAAGTGGTCATTCCTGTGAGGTCTATTATTTGGTTGTCTTATTCTAAAGTAAAAACGCTTGTTAAACAATTTTAAATTGATTGGAATGTTATTCATGATATATTATGATGGTTTGAGAGTTTAATTGTTGTTCATTTATGGCATTAATTTTTAACATTGGACAAGAAAAATTGGAATTTTGCTTGAAGACGTGCAAAAGTTAAGTGTGGAAATATACATATGTTTTTATTCCTTTTATACTATGCTTTTTAATGTATTTTGAGATTATTTGAGTTTATTGGAAGTTATTTTTATGAGTTTGGCATGCTTAAGAGACTTTATGAATTAATTGCTAAAAGATAAGAATTTTTGCATTTTATATTTCGAACTTTGTTTCTCGTGACAGGTTTTTCACCAAGTTATCATTTCTGAATGTGAATGTGGGCTAAATCAAAGTTAAAGTACACATATCAAGCTTTCTAAGAAGATATTATGGGCAAACATCTGAGTTCGTTTGGATTTCTAATCAAACTTGTAAAATCGGATCGAGATCCTACTTGCAACAAGATTCTCTACTTCCACACTACAGATTCAAACATGCGTATCTTGAGACTCGGACATCGAAATCATGCGATTCAAAAGCTCAAAATCATGTACACATCCAGGATTACAACTTTCATGTAGAATTACAGGTCAGATAAAATTTTTTTGAAGGCAAAAATCCAAACGCAATCTGAAAGATGAGAATGGTCTCCTAATTTGATGAGGAAACTAACGGTGCCGAGCATCCCACTACGTCTGTGAGCCTGATATAGAAATGGTGGGCCTTAGGATCCAAGAAATGTGTAAATCAATCCTATAACATTCCGTGAATGAAAGAATATAGTTTGGATGGTCGGATATTGCAAGAAACCAAGTCAGAAACCAAGTCTAAATTGCAACAAAGTCTAAATTAGAACAGAGTTGTGACATTAACAGAGTCGGGTTTCAACGCAAATTATGAGGGATTTCAACCTTGATGACCAAATAAAGAAGGAAGGAATTAAGTAGCATAAGGACTTTTAATTAGCCTAAGAATCTTAAAGAAATTCGACAGCTAAAGGAGAGAATAAATAGAGCATAACACGACTGAAACATGAGTTTTGCAACATTATGTTCTTCTCTATTTTTGTCAAATTTCCAGCAGTTATTAACTAAATTTTGGCTTTTAGTTCAAGGGAAATAGACACAATCTTCATTATTAAGTTGTGAGACGTAACATTATCATTGTAATTCTTTCATATTCAACTACTTATTTATCCTTATTTAAGAATTATGCTATTGATTTTTATTCATGCTTATTGAATTGTTTTGAGATGGTATATATATGCTTTCTAGTTTCTTTTAATCTGTATTTGTTGTTTAGGACTAGAATAAGAAGCAAATGAGTTAACTTGATTGTTGTAACTATCACTTTAATTTATCACGGAGGAATAAGCTAGGTTAAAATGCTCAAGTTTTTGAACGGTTGCTTAGAATAAATTTTACAGACTTTACTCCTAAGACTATTGCTGAGTGAATTAACATTGCTTTTCAATATTAAATTCACTTGATGGTAAGAAATGGATTAAAAAGATTTATCTAATTAATATACTTATAATCTCATCGATTCTTCTTAACTTTAAAGGATATCGAATTTATTTGCTTGAATTCAAAGGATATTTATTTTACTTCAATGATCAACAAATATATAGGAATGGAAGTCTAGATCTTTGAACTAGGTTAACGACATATCAATTTATTATTTTTATTTTTATAATTTTGTTTCTTTAATTTTTTATTCAAATTCCCTATTCTTTTTTATTTTAGTATATTGTAGGAAAATTAAACGAAATTTCCCTTGGGTTCGACCTAGTTTTCACAATCATACTACGAATTTATTTTATTTATGATGGTAAAGTCAGAATTATATTTTGGAGGTTTTGATGACCGACCATCCATCACCTTCTGGTTCTTAGAATTCCTTATAAAAAGGGGCTGGAAAACAGTGTTTGGGGTTGGTTAATTTTTCATTGTTTTGATAGAATTAGACACTCTTCTTCACCTTATTTTCTTGCATTACTCTTCTGGTTTAAAACCCTTATTTCCTTTCAAAATGTCCTTCTAATTTAGAGCTTAGATTCAGTTCTTGTAGAGGGATAATTGAATTCTATTTTCTTGGTTCGTTGGATTTGTTTAGGAGTACATCTAAACAAGATGGTGCTGTTGGAATCCTAGGAGGCTTATTAAATAAAGTTCTTTTGCACCAACCGAGGAGCAATTATAAAGCTTTAAGGATAAATGATTAATATTTGACAACAACAAAGTTTGATCAATTTTAAAGTATTTTAACAAGTAAGTACTTTTCTTTGATTTTGTTTTAAATTTATTCAAAAATTTATTGTATAAGTATGCAAGATCGAATATATATATATTGCAAGTTGTCGTATTCTAATTATATTCCATGTTTATAAGCTAAATATATTTTCTTCACTTGTCTAATTTTATTTATAAATCTTGGACAGCAAATAATGCATCATCAAGGGAATGCAACTTTGTTGACACTTGACTGCTTTCTAAAAGCAAGTTTTCCCTCTTCCATATAAACAATAAATTTACTTCTCATTCTACTTTGTGAGCTGATAGCTCCTCTATGAACCAATGAACATTAAAGAATGAATGATCCAATTTGGTAATCTCTCTTATAATTTTTAGTGTCATTTGAAGCTCTTAATAAATCCTGGCGGGAAAAGTTAGTGCCCTACGGTAGCTAAAAAATTAATTACATTAGGATCATTTGTAAAAGAATTCTCTTTCCTTGGATATGGGTATGTAACTTCAAAGTAAGTAATCAAATTTATAAATTGTTGCAACCAATATTTCTTCACTTATGATCAATGTGATTTAGGTATAAAAAACACTGCTTCATATAAAAAAAATATCGAAGAGTGGATCATTCTATTAAGTGTTGAGCATAGAGGGTCAAATGACCCTCAAATAAAATGGTAAAAATTTATTTAAGAACTTTTAAATAATATCTCCATATTTATTAGTTTGATCAAGTTGATTGTGTAGAGTTTGACTTAATCAAATTAACTATTAAGTGGTTGCACTTAATTGAGATTTTATGAGTGAGTGAGGACTTTGTGGGAGATGAGGTAACTGATTTTTAGGAGTATTAATGTTAAAAATAACGTTAGTTCTCTAAATATTTTGCATAGTGGGGTAACAAACTCCTATATAAAATATAAATCAAAAGCTACCAAATAAAGACAAGCAAACCCACATAAAAATATTTTTCTTTGGATCAAACCCAAAATCACTCACCCACTAATTGGAATAAATTCTTTTCTTTTGTTTAGATTAACTTGGTTTTCTTACAAAACCTATAAAAATTATCACTAAAATGAGAGTTTGGTTAAGGTTTTTATTAGTCCTCATAATTTTTATTTTGTCTCATAGACTATTAACTTGGAACATTTTTTCTTCCCTCTCAAGCCATCATTATGGTTATCATTTCAATCTTTCTTAAGGCGGATAAGCATTAAGGTTAGTCTCTGTCACACTTCAATAACACATTGGTGAAACAATGTATATATAATTATATCAACGTCCTCCATTATTGGTTAGTTGTCTATCTTATTTTTTTATATAATTCTCTCAATGATGGCTAATAAGGCTATTAGTCAAGAATTAAGCAAAGATAAGAAGTTAAATGCTTCCAATTTTCCTATTTGGAAGCATTGAATTCGTCATATTCTTTTTCAAGACAAAGTTGATTATATAATTAATGTTGATGTTCCATTTCCTCCACCTGAATGCTAGCCTTTTTATTAGAAAGTCTTATGAAAAATATATGGATGATAATAGGACTACTAGAGAAATAATGCTTACTTTTATGGAACCCAACATAAAGATTTTGTTTGAGGAGCGATTTTTCTAAAAATATATTTGCTTCCATCATTGATGCAAATGATAGTGTTTTTGAGACACATATTCAAATTTTAATTGAAAAATCTAATGGTACTAACATGAAAGAAAATAAAAATGTTATTGAATATGTGAATAAATTAGTTGCCATTGCTAAAGAGATGGATGCCTTAGGAAATTCATACAAGTTTCAACCATATTGCATAGTTTGCCTAGTTCATTAGAATCAGTTGTCATATCACTTAATTACTCAGGTCAACTAATTACCATTAAAAATTTACCACCATTATTGGTGTAAAAGCTGAAAAAGAGCTAAAAGAAATTGAAATGCATCTTTTATGTCCATTACATCTAGTAGAGCACCATAAAAATAGGTAGAAAATATTTCAAAAAAAGAAAGGGAAAGAATTTCAAGTTTTCTAACAAGAATAAAAAAAAAAGGTAAAGGAAAATGTTTTAATTATAAAAATTTTGATGATTACTAACTTAATTTTTCTGAAAAGAAAAATGATAACAAATCTAATAACAAAGGTTCCAAAGATATAATCTGTGTTGTTACATAATGTTTTCTAACAAATGATGATAATACAAATTGGTGGGTGGATTCTGTATTATCACGTCAAGTTGTAAAGATAAGAATTTTTTTTGTTGATATGAAAGAGGTAAAACTAAGTGACCATCGTGTGTATATGGAAAACAACTCCTATTGTGATATCACTACCAGAAAATAGCAAAACCTATCTGAATATTATGTCCCAATTTAAAGCCAGATTCCATCAGAATTACAATTACCTATAGAATAACAGATGGAAAAATATCATAAAAAAACATATCGTTGGTGATTTCTATTTCCTCAATCATTCTATTGAGAATATAATCACCGATAGATTTACCGATGAAATTATCACGCCAAACAAAAAAAATACTGGTAATTATTCCACCAATAAATCCATTAGTGATTATAAGATATTACCGACTGAATAAACTGATAGTAAATCCATCAGTGATTATATGCATATTATTGATTGAATTTGTTCATCGAAGAATTACATCTAACAGTGGCAAGTCTTGTAATTTTTTTTCAACTCTCTAAAACTCTCTAAGGGACTTAGTCTGTCCGAATTCCATTGGTATTTCACATTACATCGGTAATTCTGTCAGTATTATATGTAATTATTTTTTTAAGAAAAATTACAACAAACAATAGAAATAAAAAATAAAATTAAAAAGAAAAGTTTTATTATTAATTTAAAAATATTATTAAATACAATTTATCTATCTAGTGGACAGAAATTAAAAAGGAGACAGAGACGAATCTTCACTAGAACCAAGAGGGCAACGAGGTGGAGCACAGATACCAGTGAGAGTTGCTAATAGTTGCTCGAGGAAATTCACTTTATCCCTTAATTTGATCGTCTCAACCTTAAATTGGGTCATTTTAGCTTGAACATGTTCTCGTACGATCTCATAGACAGTCGGTGATTGCTGACTCGAACTGGATTGGGAGAGAAATAACATTTATTGGGGGTACGAGCAAACATATATACATGTTAGATGAAGTTGAATTGGGAGATAAATTGGTGAAAATCCATGGGTGGCCATTGAAAGGAAACTTAGGGAGGTTTGGAAAGTTGATTTTGTTTTATTATTTAATGTAGTATTGATGATACAAAATAATTTGTATAGGAATATAATTTATAGTTTATATGAAACTCAATATTTGTAATATTGTAAATTGATCATCTAATAGCTGTAAATCATGGTTAGCCCCGTATAGACAATTTCTTTACAACCTTTCTACAACTTATGATTTTTTTTATTTATCATAATTTATAGCTTTCTTTAGTTTATCTTTATTGTTTTTCTTCTATTTTCACCTAATTTTAGATTTCTTGGCATTATCCTTTTACCTCTGAACCTCTTAAACCAAGTTAAGAACTCCATACTTTGTTTGATTTGTGATGTTGTTACATGCTCTTTTTTTTTTTTTTTTGATTAAGTGTGTGTTTTGTATTGTGATATTTTTTACAATTGTATTTTGAAAAAAAGTAAGTTTAAGAAAAGCATTTTTAGTTGCTATTAATTGGATTAAAATAGGTGTTTGGTTTAAACTATTATTGAAAGTGGTGGTGATAATAAAATGACTAAAGAAGACATGTTGTAATTTCATAAATTCAAATTATATAAGAAATATGTGATTATTAATACATGAAAATTATAGGAAAAAAATATTAAGGTCCTAGTTTAGAAAAAAGAAAATTACTTATAATTAATGTATCAATTGCAAAGTTGGTTTAAGTCAAAATATAAGCATTATTATTATTTATACATGTCCCAAAATATAGACTAGTTTTATTTCCCTCATTAAACTAGCTACAATCCTATCACGAACATCATCCATTCAAGATGATCTATAGTTTGCATGATTATGTGAACGTGAAATAACAATATCGGTTAAAATCTTATTATGAATAAAATTTGAATGGTGATTAAATTTTGCAAATGATGATCATCTTGAGACTTTATTTTAATATAGTTATGTAGTGTCATTGATATAATTACAATTTGAACTTGTGTTTTGTAAGTACAAGCGAGAATAATTTATAAAATTCTCTATTTGTTTTTTCCACACTCCAAAAATATGTTCAATCATACTATGTATTAATGAATTTAAATGATTAAATACTTCTTCCCAACTTCTTGGTTATACTCCCTGTCAAAAATATATGATGGATATTATGTTCGTAGAGGAAGTTGAAGGTGGGAGTGGGTACGCCTTGTAACATTCCCAAGTCAATCAATACCATCCTCTGTAAACCTGGAATATTTCTGAGGAATATTTCTTATGAATGATTGATCTTTTGACATCCTCAGAGCATCGGATCAATTAGAGATCCTATGCATGCCAACGAAAAAGGCAGCTAATTATCCACAGGAATATCACAGAATTGTTCCTGTGATTATCAGATGCAACAAACAAGGTTAAGATAACAACGTTATGCGGAGGAAAAACCAAGTAAACTCCTTATAAAAATAGAGTTTTCTGTTTCCTGAGAATATTCGTTATCGAATCTAGCAATGGTTTAATTCTAATCAGGACCATGATCACCTATAGTATCCAGGTGTAAAGCCTGTCCTTTTCGGCCAGACTAGAAGGATACAACAGAGTCCAGAGAGAAACAAAGAACACAATGCACTATGATATTTTGATGTTTACGTTGCAGCAAACCAATAGGAAAACAATTTAGGAAGGTGGGAGGAAGCCTTTTTCATCATAGGAAGAGACCAGGAAGTTTTTTATGCAATTGATTTTCGGTACGTGTATATATATTACAACCGTCAGAATTAGCGTCTGAAAGTTCAAAGCGTAATTAACTACCTAGTAAGGATGGAGTCTTCGGGAGCCGCTGTGATCCTCTTTTTTTTAGTGATTTCGATTACGGTTTTTTGCTATGCTTGCGCCCGCCGCAATCATGGTGAAGGGATCGATGCTGGTGAAAACGATCAAGAAAAGAAGGGTGCGAACAAATGCAAGGTCGAGATCTCTATCTATGGTTGTGGTGGAGGTTGTAATGGCGATGGCGGTGGTTGTGACAGTGGTGGTGATTAAAAGTAAGAGAATCGCTATCAGCAGTCTTCATATTACATCGACGATTTTTGTTATCATATTTGTAAAGCTAGTGATCATCCATACTGATCACTCCAAGCTACTCCATTGCTATATATCATTTTCCTGCTGTTCTTAGGCAGGCCTCTCTAGCTGCCTTTGTGTGCGTGTTTTCCTCCAAGCTTGACTTAGCGCTTAAGGAATTTATCTTGCTTTATTTTTCAAAAATAAAATAAAAAATGCTATATCATCATATCAGGCTTAATCGAATTGCGTCTTTAAATGATTAGGCATAACATTTTTAGTTTTCTGAAAATATATCACCTGTATTTAGAAATATTGTCTTTCAGCATGAAGAAACAACTAAAGAATGAGTAGGTGATAGTAAACTAAACCAAGCTAAACACATATATTAAAAGAGCAGGAAATGATAGTAACTAAACCGAGCTAAATAAAGAAAAAATTGAATATGATTTATTGCAAAAAACTAAATGTTTGCCAATATTATAGAAGATGTCCTCCCAATATTCTTAAAAGGTCTTTATTATGTTATTTCGTAACATAGAAAAATAATTAAATAAGAACATGATAACTCTATAGAAAACAAAATGAAAAAAAAAATAAAAGTCTAATTCCTAGCAAATTAAATGTTGATGTAACATTCCCATTTCCGGGATCAAACAACACAATTATACTACCGAATTTGTGGGTAATTTTTTTTTTCTCATTATTTAAGGTTTAGCGAAATTTCCACTAAAATTTCGGCAGAGTCTTCCCTATACCGGGAAGTCCCAAGTTATCGACTATCATCCTGTACACATCTTATACTCACATCTCAATCATATCGCAACCACAACAAGTCCAACTCAATAATATATTCAAGAACATAGATATGACATTTTATCTACTCAATTTCTTTCACATTTAACATACATAATTTAACAACTAAGGGAAGCATACAAACATTTGAATTTCAAATACAAAATAATACAATCCAGTATTCCAAACATAAAATTACAAGGATGACACTATTACGTTCCGAGTTACATGGTCACTTAAGAACAAAATACATAGGTAATTCTTACATTCCTAATCCATGCAAAAGAAAACTAGGGGACCTAAATACTACTCCTAACATGAGTGGGAAGGACCTACAATTTATAATTTTTAGAATAAATAAAATACGCATACAATAAAATAGAAAATGGAAATTTACACAATACATGCATATATATTTAATCATATACTAATGCATGCATAACAATAGCTCTTGAATTATTAATTTGCCTTCTATGATTATGTTCCTATTTATTCTTCTGAGGATCACCTATTATTTTTCATTTCATAAACATCCCAAATTTCATCGGGAGCATATCATTATGCCACTTTTTCCCAATTCGGGAAGATCATTGCCGATACTAATGACTCACATTAGTATCTTTAGTCGCCCATTCTGGAATCGACCAATCAAGTTCGTGGGAATGCCAACACCAACGGAACTCATTCATGTCATTAACTATTTTCAAACCAAAATAGTTAATCAGTGTTCCATATCACCTTGGAATATCCTCGGATATGTCGATGTCAAGAATTCTTGACATGATTAACTTTCACCTCAGGAAAGCTAATCAAGTTCCATGAGTTTACCGATACCGACGTCAACTGATGATATCATTAACTATTCTTAACCTGAATAGTTAATCAAGTTCAATGTTTCTCCTTCTCCGTATTGGTCATGTCGATGTTAGCCAACCTAGCTAATATCATTAGCCTCCCGTATTTGGGACCGATTAATCAAATCCAATAGACGATTATCCATGAAAACGCATTATTTTCATCCATTCTCTCTGAAGGAACTCATAAATCAAATTTGGTTTCCCGGTTCTCATTCATGTCATTTCATCTTTTCTCTTTTTGGTCTCATTCATAGGCACAAGATTTATAATCCAAACAAATAACTAGAATCGTATTAACTAAGGAAGATATAGGTGTAGAATACCTACTTACTATAGAAGCTCGACTTGCGTTCCCTTGTTGTTATTGTACGCCTCGTAGGATTCCTCCTGAATCCACAAGTACCCATCATTATTCCATTCTCAATCACATTTCGCAACATAGTAATAGAAATGGTGACAACATTTGTTTCTCTTTTACCATTATTTTTACATTTACCCTCCCATTATTATCCTTTAGGATTTCAATACATTAACAGTAATAACAAACATCACTAATTCAATTTCAAATATTGAATATTTTTTTTTTTGGAAATCAGGACATGATGCTACACATTTTACAAAGGGGGGAAAACAAATTCTATTCTTAACATGGCTAAATTTTGCCATTTTGTCAACTTGGCCGAATCTGCCAGCAGGAGTGACTTTTCGACCTCCCCTCAGATGTTTACCTATATTTGGAGCTCTGGAGCTCCAAATTAAGCGAGGTCGGACTTGTTGGAAAGCTAACATCTCATACTACAACGTCTATGAAGTGAAGTGAGATACTCTAGATTATGCCTCTATCTATATCAATTCATGGGTGCAAGTTAATGAACATAACAGCCCAGATTTTCTCCTGGTTTGGGTGTTGAGCACACAAACCATCATTTTTCATGCATTTCTTTTCCTTTCTTCATCCACTATTACTCAGAGAATTTCATCTTTTTCTCACGTTAACAATCACACATAAGGACATAGTTCATTTAGGGATTAGGCTTCACAAGAATATACGTAACAAGGTTGTTCATATGTTTTCAAAAATCAGTATATCAAAATTTTATGAAATTCAACTTTGTCTCTCAACATGCATGCTTAATTAGCATCATCATATTTCTCCTTCTTTTTTGTTCATATTTGGTCGAACCTTCCCCTAGTTTCTTTGTCCTTTAGTTAGGTCAAGAATATCACTTAGCATTTCTCTACCTCTCCCCCACATTCATCCTTACCTTAACTTACCCGAAATTTTCTCAAGAACTTAACTTAGGGCTGCTGTTTTCTTGCATGCAACTTACCTATAATGTTTGAAATTTCTCTAGGAAGGTCTTAGGTTTGTCCTAATTGTGTTTTCTGGTCCTTGGAACCCCTTCTCTCTCGAATGTTTCGATTTTTCTTCTTCTCTTCCCTTGTGTTTTGATGTCTAAATCTTCCCTCGCCCTCCCAGTTTCCTCTAATATGGTGGATTGCATGTGGTTCTCTTTGTTTGTTCTTGAGAGAAAATGAAGAGGCAGTGAGTGACTTTTCTTCTCTCTTTTTATTTCTTTTCTGTCGTTAGCTATCCTTCTTCAAGGGATGGCAATTTTCTTCTCTCACTCTCCTCTTTTTTTTTTCTTTTTTATTATCCCTTATTTATTCATACCTTTTAAATCTGGTCCTCCCCTCTTTGTTTCTTCCACTTTCGGTCTCCAAATCTCTCTTTTCTTTTTGTGTAGGTTGCCGACTCTCTTCTTCTTCTTTATTTAATTGCACTATTATTATTATACTCATCATAATGTTATATATATATATATATATATATATATATATATATATATATAAGTGTGTTTCTCGGGGTTTAACAGTTGAAGAACAAAATTAAAAAGAAAAAAAGCAATTCTAAAAAACGATAAATAACCTAACCTGAGTCAGCTTGTCAAATCGACGACCTAGTCATGAAACTGAGATAACCCCGTAAAAAGTTAAATTGAATAAAATCATAAAACTCAATTCTCAAACCAACCTAATATTGAAACGCAGAATTGAAAAAAAAAACAATTTAAAAAAACAACAAAAAAACCCGAGTTAACATGGATTAACACGCCAAGCCCGCGACCCGGACATGAGATCGAAATAACCCCATAAAAAGAAAAATGAAAAAGTTTACAATGCTCAATCCCCAACCAACCCTATTTTGAAGAATAAAATTGTAAAAAATAATAATTTTAAAATTCATGAAGACAAATTCTTAATCAACCAAATTTTGGGGGAATGAAATTAAGAAAAACATTAATAAATAAAAAAAGGATCCAAAACAAACAAATAGCAATAAAAAAAACAAGGGCCAAATTTGAAAAAACAAAATGAAACCAATTGATGAAGGAAAAAATTCAAAACAAAATCAATTAAAAAAAAGATCCAAAACAAAACAAATAGAAATCAAAAGAATGACCAAGTTTGATACAAAATTTTATTGAAACCAAATGTTAAGTGATGAAATACAAAATAAAAATCATTTTAAAAATCGATTCAAAAGCAAGAAATAACTATATAAAAAAATAAGGACCAAATTTGAAACAAAAACAAAATGGTAGGAACCTTGTACTTTTACTTTTTATTTTTGGTAGAGAAATGTGAATCTTGAAGAGAGAAGAGAGAAAAATAAGAGAAGATAAGGAAAAAGGAAGAAGATAAATAAACCACGCATTTCTAGTTGGTACACATGTCGCCTAAACATGAAGAGCTCACCTAGGCGCATCTAATGCAATTATGGACGATCGTGTTTCGCTGTTGGAATTAGTCGCAAGCGCCATCAAAGCATGGTGGCTAATCTCCAAACGTTGGCGCGTGTACCACACCTACCAACCAATTGGACTTGCCCATTTACCGTAGTTCCCATATTTGTTTTAATTTTAATTTTGATCTCTTAAAACTTAATTGTTCTAAATCAATTGATTTTTTTTTTTTACAAAAACCAAGCATCAACTGAGCATAGGAAATTTCTCTTGATATTGCAAGATCCTAGCATTGTGGAAACTAAAACAAACAATCAAGTCAAATCCAAAATAAAGCCAATGTGAAGGGATTGAATTGAAGAAAAAAAAAGACGTGTTACTGAATTTAGAAGAAGAAAAAAAGATGTGTGAAGGGAATAAAAAAAGATGGTATTAATTTAAATTTCAATAAAAACAATAATGCAAAGTAAAAAATATATAAAAAATAAGGGTATCAATTAAATTTAGAAAAAATATAAAAATTATAAGGAAAACAAACCCAAAAAAAAGGCAAGTGTTCTTGGGCCTCGCAGGCCAGGCTCACGCACCTAGCTAGTTATCGAAGAACCCAGACACACCTAGACCTGGAAACTTTTTTTTTTTTTATGGAGAAAACAATGTGTTGTCTTCTTTCTCCCTTTCATTTCTTTTTATAGTAGACAACAAGTTGTTTGTTGTGGCAAACAACTTGTCATCATCTCAAACATTTTTAAGTCATCTCCGGTGATCAAAAAATCAAGGTACGAGTTTTGGGATCTCAAAAACCCATTTTTCAACTAATTTTCACTTGAAAACACCTAATAAATATCCTTATAATATTAATAAACTAATCACTTAACTCAAAACACACCTAAAAACACTTCTCAATCCTCGATCTATTTTTTTTACAAGATAAAGGGTAAAAAACACCTTAAAACTTTTCTCGTCAAATGAAACCCGTTGATACCAATATTGACTTTCTCTTTAAGGAATGCAATGGGTACCCACAAGTTGAATTTTTTGATATCCATATCCTACCTATTACTACTCGAATAAAAAATTTAAATATCTCTAAACTATCATCTATCATCTATCAAGTTTCGAGTATCCATTATCTAACTATTATTTATTATTCAATAAAAAAAATAAAATAGTTAATATATATTCAAATTATGTATATATATATATATATATATATATACTAAATGATAAATATTATACATGTACATGCATATTAAATTAAAAAAAATCTAAATATTCTACAAATATATGTATATCATATAAATACATATTTCAGGTAAGGTTCGAGCAAGTTTTGTGCCAGGTTTCACAATACCTATACCTTATCCATTACCCCTCAAATAAAATAACTATCCAAAAAATATTCATTCATTCATGCCAGGTTGAATTGATATCCATCAAGTTCAGATTAAATTATCAACTATATTTCTCTCTCATTCATTATTTTCCAGTGACTTTCTCTCTTTTTCCTCAAACATAGAAACTGAAAAATAAAAAATAAAAAATAAAAATAGACATTTAGACTAAAACTAAAATTCCAAAAACTATAAGGATTGTAAAGGAAGGAATATAAAATAGATGGACTAAAAAGAACTTTTTCGCGCGAATTTGAGATTGGCCACACAGTTTTTCCTTCGTTTACAATTTATCCTCTTTCTTTTAATTTTATATTTCTAAAATTTACCAAAAATATAAGGGTTGTTGGTTTTTTACTTTAGTACTAGACATAAATTACTATGGATTACTAGAGTGAAATTATTATTTTTTCTTCCGTGAAAAAAATGAAAGCCTTAGTGTTATGGGGAATTTGGTTTTTTCTAATGGTCTATTGGACATTAAAAAATTCTTAGAGGGCATATTCATCTTTTATAAAAATTTTAAATAGTACAATAACTTAGTGTTAGGAAGAATTTGGTCTTTTCTAATGGTCTATTGGACATTAAAAAAATTCTTAGAGGGCATATTCATCTATTCTAAATTTTTTTAACAGTAAAATAACTTATTTACCCCTGAGGTCAAATCAATTTATCTCACGACAAAAAAAAAACATATTTATTTATAAGTGTTAATTTTTATTCGGTGCAATTTTTTTATCTTTTTTTTAATAGGGTTTACATTCTTCCCACCTTTAAAAATTTCACCGCTGAAATTCAAGTCATACCTGGATCTTAAAATAATTCAGGATATTTTATTCTCATCTCTGATTCCCTTTCCCAGATCTCTTCTTCTATTTGAGAGCTCTTCTATAGGATCTTAATCATTGGTATCTTTTTATTCCGAAGTCCTTTTCACTCCGGTCTAACACCTTCACTAGTCTTACCTCCATAGACAAATCCTCTTTAATTTCGACAGGGACCTGTAATAGCACCCGAGATAGGTCAATTTCTGCTTTACGTATCATGGATATATGGAACACATTATGTATCTTGGCCAAGTGTGATGGCAAAACGAATTTGTATGCTACAGGCCCTATTCTCTCTATCACTTCGAAGGGCCCAATATATCCCGGTGCCAATTTTCCCTTCATACCAAATTAGAGCATATGCTTCTAGGGAGCAACTTTTAGATAGACCCAATCTCCCACCACAAATTCAAATGGCCTTCTCCGAGTATCAGCATAGCTTTTCTACCTATCTTGTGCTACTTTCATTCGATCCCTTATCACTTTCACCTTTTCTATCATGATTTTAACTAATTCCGCCCCAATGATTTTTTTATTGCCAACCTCTTCCCAACATAATAGAGTGCGGCATTTCCTACCATATAATGCTTTGTAAGGAGCCATTCCTGTAGTGGCCTGCTTTCAAGCCATCCCTTCTCACTTTCACCTTTTTTGTCATGATTTAACTAATTCCGCCCCAATGATTTTTTTATTGCCAACCTCTTCCCAACATAATAGAGTGCGGCATTTCCTACCATATAATGCTTTGTAAGGAGCCATTCCTACAGTGGCATGATAACTGTTATTATACGTAAACTCCATTAATGGTAAATGATCTTCCCAGCTGTTGCCAAACTCCAGTATACAAGCTCTTAGCAAATCCTTCAATGTCTAAATCGTTCATTCAAATTAACCATCAGTCTAAGGGTGGAAAAAAGTGCTAAGATTCAACCTCGTCCCCAAACCACTCTGAATACATGGCCATAACCGAGATGTAAATCGGGGATCCATGAAGTCTTATCTCTTTATTCACATATAGCCTCGCCAGTTTATCGACTGGATATGTCATCTTCATGGGCAAAAGAAGGGCAGACTTTGTCATTCGGTCTCTTATCACCCAAATTTCATCATGACCCTTCCTTCCTCTCTGTAATCCTAACACGAAGTCCATTGTAATATCCTCTCACTTCCAATGAGGCATCAAAAGTGATTGTAAAGGCCCAGATGGTTTCTGATGCTCTGCCTTTACTTGTTGACAAACATTACATCTAGTCATATATTCGACTATATCTTTCTTCATTTTCGGCCACCAATAAAATTCTTTCAGATCCTTGTACATCTTAGTGCTTCCTGGATGTACAGTAAATCTAAACTCATAGGCCTCCTTAAACACTTCTTCCTTCAGCACTTTATCTCCAAGAAGATACATTTGCCTTCCCATCACCACCATTCCATCATTCAATATCTAGAAAGGAGTTTCAACTCCTAATTCTACTATTATTGCTTACCTTTTTAACCTCAGCATCCATCATTTGCGCTTCCAGTACTCTATTTAGGAATATTGACCTAATTTTTAACTAAGCTAACAAAGAATCCCCAAGCCCAACTTCTATTTCAACATTTATCTTTACCAGTTCTATTAGCTCCCTATTATCACATTCATCTGAATCTGCTACAGCTTTATTCTTGCGACTAAGGGTATCTACAACAACATTAGCTTTTTCCCGGATGGTAGTCTATCACAGTCATAATCTTTAATTAACTCTACCCAACATCTCTGTCTCATATTCAACTCTTTCTGAGTCATCAAATACTTCAAACTCTTATGATCAGTAAAAATTTATACTTGAGACCCATATAGATAATGTCTCCACACTTTCAAGGCAAACACAACTGCAGCCAACTCTAGGTCATGCACTGGATAGTTGACCTCATGAGGCTTCAATTGCTTGGACGTATAAGTAATAACCTTTCCATGTTGCATCAACACATATCCAAGTATTCTTTTTAACGCATCATTATAAACTACAAACCCTCATGTCCCTAATGGAAGAACTAATACAGGAGTAGTAGTTAGCTTTCATTTCAACTTTTGGGAGCTCTCTTCACATTCTCTAATCCACTCTCACTTAGTTCCTTTCTGAGTCAATCTTGTCATCGAAATGGAAATGGTGGAGAATCCTCTATAAACCTCCTGTAGTATCCCGCTAATCCGAGAAAACTATGAATCTCAGTTACATTGGTTGGCCTCTTCCATTTCAATACCGCCTCAACTTTTCACGGATCAACAAGTATACCATCAGCCGGAATCACATGTCCCAAGAAGGTTACCTCCTTCAACCAGAACTCACACTTGCTTCACTTAGCATACAGGCGATGCTCCCTTAAAGTTTACAGTATTAATCCCAAATGTTGTTTGTGCTCTTGGTTTGAACTAGAATAGACCAAAATATCATCAATAAATATTACTACAAACCTATCCAAATATGGTCGAAATACCCGATTCATTAAGTCCATGAACACTGCTGGCGGATTTATCAATCCAAATGACATTACTAGGAACTCATAATGTCCATAACGAGTCCTAAACGTAGTCTTTGGCACATCCAATTCCATAATTCTCAACTGATAATATCCTGACCTCAGGTCTATTTTTGAAAACACCCTGGCTCCTTTGAGTTGATTAAAGAGACCATCTATTCGTGGTAATAGATATTTATTCTTCACCGTCACCTTATTAAGCTACTAATAATCAATACAAAACCTTAGAGTTCCATCTTTCTTTTTTACAAATAACATTGGAGCTCCCCAAAGTGAACTACTAGGACGTATAAATCCTTTTTCCAATAATTTTTGCAGCTGTATCTTCAATTCAGCTAGTTCTGCAGGCATCATCCTATAGGGCAATTAAGCTATAGGAGTTAACCCGAGAATTATATCAATCGAGACTTTCACTTCCCTTTCGGGACGTAACCCAGGCAACACCTTAGTAAACACATCTGGAAACTCTTTTATGATAGGAATGTCTGTCAATAGCTCACTCCCTTTTTCCCTATCTTTCACATAAGTAAGATGATTAGTACTTAAAAGTGCATTTTTATCAAGGTTTTATATCATCATTTTGCACTTGAAGTATCAATAACTCCTTAACTAAAGCATGTTTTATAATAACAAGTCTGATACCATAAGATACCTTTAATTTATGGTAAATGTTCATCTTAAATGCAGGCCTATCACATAAATAAAAGGATTGATTGATCAGTTTAAGTACGGAAATTGAAAGGACAATAAGAGAGTCAAACTTAGAAAAGAGATGTTGGTTCAGTCCAAACTGGAACACTGTTCGGTCATTAGGTCATATCTGAAGTTGTAGTTCTTGGATTTAGGTCTGCCTTATATGGATGGAAAGCTAAGATATAGGCCTAAAACTTTCATGAGGAGTCCAAGATTTAAAAAGGCCGTTTTCAAGTCCAAATTGTTGCAACAACGGAGAAGTCTGAATCTGTCCTGCAGCTCAAACACTGTTCAGTGTTCAGCCCATGTCTCAAGTTATAGAAGTCCAAATGACCTCAATGTTTTTTTCCTGAAAAGCTGAGACAATTTCCTAGAACTTTCATGATTTAAGTCTATTCAAATTATGACGTTATCAATGATATTTTTAGCAGATAAGAAGATAAGGATTGTCACCAAGTCAAGATGTGGCCACCCACTCAACAATTAGTCAACAAATCAATAGTTCTGAATTTTGGTCTATAAAATGAGGTATTTGTCATATATTTAGGCATCTTGTTTTTCAGATCAAGATCATGCTCTTGCTCTCTCTTTATATTTTGTAATGCTTAAGTTTTGCTTATATTAATCTCTTACTTATGCTTTTCATTTCCTTTCCTTGTTTATTTATGTTTCTCTTTTTCATTATGTTTAGTTAAGTTTATCATGTCAATGTAAAAAGGTTACACTAATGGTGTAAGAATAAGTATAATATAAACTCAACATGGACCTTAATGTTTGATACTAACATGTTTTATATTTGCTATCTTGTTCATTTTTAATACTTTGCTTGTTAAATGGTTAATCTAGACTTATGTTGTATAACCCTTGGTACAACAAATACTTGGCATTTTCATAGCCCAACCGTATGGTATAACCGACACCTGTGCTATGAAAGGAACTTGATTTGTTGTTAACATAAGTTATAATCATGAATGCCTGACAACATTTACAAGTATTAGCATTATTCGAATAAGATAACTAATGTAATCATGTTAACAATTTATAATCCGATTGGAACCTCCTTTGTGTGTGGTTTCCAGTTGAGTAATAAAAAGAGTTTATACTATACTTGTTTGAAATACCATTAGTGGATCCTCTAACCTTGACAATTATTTTATCCTTGTTTAATCCTTACATCAATATCACATCTCAAAGCTCTCTTTAACTTATTGTTGTTGTTGTTATTTATAATTTATATAGTTAACCTCCTTGTGGTTCGGCCCCGGTCTTGCCGGGTTATTTATTACTTCGACACTCCTGCACTTGGGAGAAAACATCAATCTTTTGGTCGTGTCATAAGATACGCCTCGCATCCCCTTTGTATCAGTTTCCTAGCCCTCATTGCTGAAATAATACAACTTGGAATGATTTTTCTTTCTCCCCTGAATATCGTTCTCCTCTCATAAAGTCCCTAAAAAGTCATTGTTTTTGCAAAACAATCTATCTGGGCTTTATACTTACCCAACTAATCCATGCCTAAAATTACTTCAAAATTATACAATTTTAGTGGCAATAAATCTACCCTCATTTCTAACCCATGAATAATAACCTTGATTTTTTTATATACAAAATCAATATTCATAGTTTCCCCTAGAAACGTACTAATAGTAAACCATTTATCTACCTTATTGAGACATTTTCCTAGTTTCTCTACTATCCGATTCGCCAAAACAGAATAGGTTACCCTGAGATCAATCAATGCATATACAAACTGAGAATTTACTTGAAGCATACCTGCCACAACATCTGAAGCATCTCTAATATCCTCTTGCGTTATATTATAAACCCTACCAGAAGTCCTGGTATCTTGCACTCTAACCCTGCCTCTAATCCCGCTGGCCTCTAACTGAACGGGCCTCACTGGTCTGTCTATGGTGATGGAATGTTGTTGGCTCTAAGTTTGAGCTTGTTGTCTTTGCAGAAACTCCCCCTTTCAAGGACAATTTCTCTTTCAATGTCCCTGGACCCCACAAAAATAATAGCCTCGCCAGGCATCATCGAACAATCACCTGGATGCCTCTTACTACACCAACCACACTGGGATACATAGCAGGTTTATGTTCTGATCCTCCCCTGACAGCACTATCTCTTGTACCATAATGTTCCCTGGTCAAACTCGCTCCTAAACTTTGAGCAGATCTAAAAGTTGTCCTGGTCCCTTTCTTAAACTGACTAAACAGCCCTTTCCCTTTCTATGAAAAGGGAGGTCTCTTGGTAGTAAACTCAACCTCTTTCTGCTTCTCCAACTCTGATTTGCCCTGCTGGCTCTCTTTCATACAGGTCTTTAAAGCCTCAGCTGCATCAATCAACTTTCTCATAGTCTCAAATCTGTGAGGGATCAATGCATGTTTCAAAACCTATGGTAATCCATCTTGCATTTTCTGTATCTGATGCTGCTCGGTTGGAACAATATATAGAACAAACATGGAGAGGTCATGAAATCTCCTCTCATACTCCAATACAGCCATATCCCCCTGAGTCAATGTCAAAAACTCATGTGCTTTAATTTTCTGATACTGGTAAGAATAGTATTGGCTCTCAAACTGTGCTCGGAACTCAGCCCATGTCCAAGATAACAACTGGGTGGCAAATCTTACCCGCAACTCTTGCGCCACTTTAATCTCCTCTAAAGAATCTTCAACCTTTCAAATCCACCTCACAGCAATCTTAGCATCAGCCTCTCCAAAAAAAAACTCAAGCCCATCTCTCTCATACTTTTCATTGTCCGAACTAGAGCAACCACAGTGTCAGTGGATGTTGTCGCCACCGGAGCTGCCTGTGGCACAGGGACTGCTGGAGCTGACACATGGGACATACCTTCAATAACAGCCCTAACAATCTGGGCTAAAAACCCTGGATCGGCCTATGATGATGGTACAATAGTAGGCATTATTACTGGTGGATGGGGTATGGTAGCAAGCACTATCTATGATGGCATTATTAAAGGTATTATTCTCTGACCCTGATGGCCAGGGCCCTCTAACGGTACAGTTCCTACTGGAATACCTTAAAGTCCTGGCACCTATATCACTAGTTCATGAGATGCAGTATCTGTCAGGAGATCCTCCCCCTGTCCAGCATCTGTTTGTAAATCCTGACCTCTATCTCGTCCTGAGAATGGTTTAGTCTTGGCTCCCTACCGTGTGGTAACCATCCTACAATAATTCATTAACCATCAAAATCTTGTTCCACATCCTGAACCTACCAGGATAACAAAATGGCTCTGATACCAAAATGTCACGACCCAAAAAAAAACATATTTATTTATATGTGTTAATTTTTATTCGGTGCAATTTTTTTTCTTTTTCTTTTTACCGGGGTTAACAATTTAAAACTATTAACCAATGGTTTTTCTTTTTTTTCATTTCTTAGAATAAAGTAAAAACATCTTTTCCTTTATAAAAAAAAAACAAAAAAAAAGTGTTTAGGGACATTTTTGTCCTTTCACACAATGTTTTTATATATATATAATTACTAGACTCATGGAGATTTTAGTCTTTTTACATTGGATAATTATTTTTTTATTAAAAAAATATGTTGGTGTGTGCTCATTATGCGCCAACGAGCGAGTGATTATTGTGTCATTTAGGCGGCACGTGCAACTTTTCCCAATAGTTAAACATGCCCTTCCACTGCGTCATTGAAATCGCCATTGTATCCTTTTTCTCCTGCTATTGCTCATGACAACAGATGATGGATAGTTTGTCACCGGTGGTCCTTTTTTTTTCCTTATTTTCTCTCTTCTACTTGAAAAAGTAAATGTGTTGCCCTCTTTATTTTTGGTATTTCAATTTCACTCATTATTCTTTTGATTTTTTATTTTTCTTCTTAACCCTTTTCTAAAATTTTTGTTTTTATTTCAATTTAGTCATTCAATTATAATTTTTCATATATTATTTTTTTCAATACGACCCTTGTTCTTTTGATTTTTATTTTTTGATCCTTTTTTTCCCTTATTTTCTCTCTCCTACTTGAAAAAGTAAATGTGTTGCCCTCTTTATTTTTGGTATTTCAATTTCACTCATTATTCTTTTGATTTTTTATTTTTCTTCTTAACCCTTTTCTAAAAATTTTGTTTTTATTTCAATTTAGTCCTTCAATTATAATTTTTCATATATTATTTTTTCCAATACGACCCTTATTCTTTTGATTTTTATTTTTTTTCTTTTCCCTTTTGTCAAAGTTTTATTGGTTTTCAATTTCATCCTTCAATCAAAGTTTATGTTGTATTTTTTTTTTTTATCTAGCCCTCATTCTTTTTATTTCCTTTTTTCTTTGCTAAACTTATTTTTCTTTTCAATTTAACCCTACAAATAAAAATATTTGGTTGCCCTCTAATTTATTTTTTATTTCAATTTTCACCATCACTCTTTTAATTATATAGTTTTTTTGTTTTAGATCCTTTTATGTAATTGATTTT